>Ga0209336_10000029_pt1 | contig 62617 bp, 51 predicted proteins | sample LinPmetageLP32_FD_184042 | JGI IMG/M metagenome (GOLD analysis project Ga0209336, IMG submission 184042) | Marine viral communities from the Pacific Ocean - LP-32 (SPAdes) (version 2) | ecosystem: Environmental > Aquatic > Marine > Oceanic | place: Pacific Ocean | collected 2009-08-23
TCGTTGTTGTAACTTACTAAAGGCAGAGGTATAGTAACTGAAGCCTCTAAAGTGTCTCAGTAGTGTAAGGACCACAACCCTCCAAACCAAAATGAGAAAAATCGAATCCCAAATGATTGCTGCTATTCACAACAATCAAAACTGGTCAAATGCAAACACAACTGTTCACTTTAATGAGGAAGAAAACGTCTCTATTGTACGTCTCCACGGCAATAAGATTGCAGAGATAGATGATGACTCTATGACAATCTTTGATGGTGGTTATCAGTCTAATACAACAAAGAGCAGACTGAATGCACTTTGCTCTGAGTTTTGTATCACTGGAGAAGGAGTTTTCCAAAAGAATTATCAGTGGTTTGTAAGAAAGTTTGTTGGACAACTAGGCACTGAAAAAGTATTTAAGAACGAAGATTTCACTAATGGATTCACCTTTGCCTGATACTACAATGAACACTCATCTGCTTAATGTTCCAATCTACAAGAAACAACTTCCACAAGTATGGTTAGAAGATGATCACTTCATTATTGAATCATCCTCATTCCGATATGTAATCACAGATGATTTAAAACTCTTGTTTAAACTGTGCCGACGATTTAAGTCTGATGCAATCAATCAAACTTATGCATTTTAATTCAATGAACACATCTACAACAACAAACATCATTGATAGAGATGAACTTCAATCTGATTATGTTAAAGAAGTAATTGATGGTTTAGAACTAAAAGATTGTCTGGCAATGTTATATGATTATCTCTCAAATGATATGGACAAATTAACAGTTGATGAATTGATTGAAGATGTGCAAGAGTATTATCCTCATCTGTTAGACTAACATTCATTACGTTCATTCTGTCCTTACGGACTAACATTTAATCCAACAATCTAGGCACGTTAGCATTGCATCGGTAAGTCCTAGATTAACAACAACTCCATTTATTAAACAACACTTTCTTATTCAAATGTTCAACCAACAAACTGCAATCGAACTCCTTAAGCAAGGTAACAACGGAAATGAAATCCTTTCTATCCTAGATGTGATTGCTGATGAAGATAACAATGGAGAGATGGTAGATTATCAAGGTAATCCTACTCGCGTTTGATACAGTATGATTGACGTAAGTATGTTGCTTATGTTATACTAAGAAGATGGCATCTGAGGGGATTGGTTGTGGTGTCCTCCCTGATATGTGTAAGACCACCATTATATCCCAAATCACACCTTTTATGCCCTGATATATACAAAATCAAGGTGTTTTTGTATTAAAAAGGTTATTTTAAATGTATATGAGTGTTATATCGTTTTCCACAATGTTTTCCACAATAGGGTTGTTATCTGTGGAAAACACCTCTTTAAGTATACTTCACAGCATCTGCTGAGTATCTCTGAAGACCCCTTAAAGACCCTTATAAAGGTCTTATCTTATTGACTATAAAGGTCTCTTTTAATGTGTCATTTTATAGTGATCTTGGCCCGCAGTCTAACACGACCTCCCCCAAAAGTCAAGAACCGCCGTGACAGTTTCTAAATAGGACTTAGGTCGCTGGACATATTCCAAATCTCCAAGTATAATAACATAGTATCACAGAGGTTCTCCAATGTCTTCCACTATCTTTGAACAACTTCAGAAGAGTAAGTATCGCATCACTTTGGATATAGAGGCACTAGGTGACTTCAATCCGCAAGATATTGACTGGGATAAACTCTTCGGTTTGGATGGGTCAGAACATTGCGAGGCATATGTTGAGTCACTAAGTACACCCGACACGTGGTGAGGTATACTAACTGAAGCCTCTAAAGTGTCCTAGTAGTATAAGCACCACACGCGAACAAATGACAGTCACCTATCAGACAAATCTCACCGACACAACTTACAACGGTTGGGCAAACTATGAGACCTGGAATGTATCACTGTGGATTGGTAATGATGAGGGACTATATGAGATCGCCAGACTGTGTGAGACTTATAGTGATTTTGTAGATGCACTGGGCGGATGTTCTTTCAATGAGTTATTAACAGGTGATGGAGTATCATATAAGGACGCACAGTTAAACATAGTGGAACTAGATGAAATGATTGCAGAACTCTGATACTTAGTGTGGGGGCAGTTGTTGACACTCTGCCCCATATGTGCTAGAGTGACAGTGTGAAATGGCAGCGTTTTATGGGGCGCGGGGGGCGTATATAAAAAAGCGTAACTACCCTAACCTACACTGTATGTCTTTTGCGAGAGTGATATCGAGTTGACTTAAAAAAATTTTTCGTATATAAAAAGGGTCCTGTGAGGTCGATGTGAGAGAAAAAAAATCGCGGTCTGAAAGACAGACTGAAAGGATGTATTGGAATATACCCCGTGTAGTCTTCACATATGTGACTGCGCGGGTTTTTTATAATATGTTTATGTTATTATGGAGTGGGGTGGGGAAGTATCTGCTGTGTATTATAGTGGGTATGATAGTAGTTACGCTGTTATAGATAGTGAAAACCCTCGGAGGTATATTTTTGAAAACGGTTTACAGTATTTACATTAGGGATGAATGTGTGTATGCCAATCTACCTGAGGAAATGTTTCAGGTTACTTGGGCGCAACTAACTGGTATGGTAGGACTTATGAAGACGGAGTATACTGAGAGTGATTTAACGTATAAGTGTAAGGTTATAGGTTGAAGACTATTATTGACAAAGACTACATAATAGACTAGAATTGAACTGAAAGTAATTTCGATTTATGGCAAAAGGATTCACTGTAAAAGCAAAACCACCAACTGTTGAGAAGAAAGCAGATTGGGATATCGATGCAATCAAGGAAAGAATGCGTGGGAAGACTGTAGTATTTTGTCTTCCTGGTCGTGGGTGTTCTTATATCTTCTTAAAGAATTTCGTACAAATGTGCTTTGATATGGTACAGAACGGAATGAGTATTCAGATTAGTCAAGACTATTCATCAATGGTTAACTTTGCACGTTGTAAGTGTTTAGGTGCAAATGTATTACGTGGACCAAATCAAGTTCCATGGGATGGTAAGTTAAAGTATGACTATCAGTTATGGATTGATAGTGATATTGTGTTTAATAGCAATCAGTTCTGGCAACTATGTGATATGTCAATTGCAGCAGATGGGACTGAGAAAGAGATTGTTGGTGGATGGTATGCCACTGAGGATGGTCAGACTACGAGTGTGGCACATTGGTTAGAGGAGGAAGACTTCCGTCAGAATGGTGGAGTAATGAACCATGAAACAGTGGATTCGATCAGTAAGCGGCGTAAGCCATTCACTGTAGACTACACAGGTTTTGGATGGGTGCTCATTAAGAATGGAGTATTTGAGAATTTAGAGTATCCATGGTTTGCACCAAAGATGCAAGTATTTGAATCTGGGAATGTGCAGGATATGTGTGGAGAGGATGTAAGTTTCTGTTTAGATGCGAAGGAGAAAGGGTTTGAAATCTGGTGCGATCCTCGTATTCGTGTAGGTCATGAGAAGACTCGTATTATCTGATGCTGAGTTTTCTGTATGTAATACTCTTGACCGTCCTGCTCGTCTCGGGTATGATGGTCATGGGAAATAAAAATGCTAGTCAAAGGAGATTTTAATTATGGCAATGATGAAAGATGGAAATTACATTCCAGCTAAACCGAAAAAGACTCGTCAAGGTAATTCTCAAAACACTCTTATAAGTGCTACGAGTCGTAATGGTGCTAAGAAGCGTTATCGTGGTCAAGGCAAGAAATAATATAGAATGGGACCTACGGGTCCCTTTTTTTGTGCATAGATAAAGAAATATAACTTGATAATTATGGCATGTCTAATTGCGAATCTTCCTTCTATGGAAGTGTGGGTACGTAAAGAATATCTTACTGATCATCAAAGTGGATGGGGTGAGTTTGTAAAGGGTGTTTGGGTAACAGTTAAATCTATACCTGGTCGTGCATTTTATTTTGAAACTTATCTACCAGAGTATGCTGCAATGTATGACAAGTTACCCATCAGCGCGTTTGTGAGCGACCCTGAGACGCCTAATCCTGACATGAGTCTACCTAACCTACAATTTTGGAATTGTATGGATTACGGGGTTGTATCAGTAGATAAGAAATTTATTGGAAGTATGGACTTTGAGTGTTATACTCGCGACCATGGTAATGTAAAAGGAACATATATTTGCACTATTGACAATTATCATCATGATCCTGACTATGTTGACTATGCAACTAGTGAAAATCCTGCAGAACACAAGTCACACAATCTAATTGAACTTGAAAATGGACAGTATGCACTGTATCCAAACAATAGATTGCGTATTTACGACAATAGTTTAACTCCTGTTGATCCAAAAATGCCAGATTTCAAAGTATCAACTCAATATTATCAAGTTGAGAATGGAAATGACAGACTTGGTATGGGACGAGAGGATGAATACTTTTGGAAGACTGCAAAAGAACGGGCAAATGACGATAATGTTGGTGGTTTTACTATAAAATTTAAAGATGAACCATTAGATCAACAATAAATAAGTAAAAAACGTATTATGAGTCATCCACAACATCTTGACGGTTCTGTAGACAAGGCAAATTCATTCATTCAGGATGGAATGACCTTGATTACAGAGGTAGAAAGTGAAAAACATCTAAAGAAAGTGAGAGAAAAGCGTGCAATGGAGCAAAAACTTCAAGAGGTTCATGAACGTTGGACATAATTGTATAACTTCCCTAATAAATAACTTATAATTGCTGCATTATAGTGCCTTTAGAGAGGGTTAGTAGGGGATTTAAGGATATTAGTATGACATTTCAGGTTAATCCCCTGAGTAATGACCTAATTGCCCTTAAAAATGAGAATTCGATTGCACGTTCTGTGAGGAATATTATCTTTACAGTCCCTGGTGAGAAGATATTTAATCCAGATTTTGGAACAGACATCAATGCTTCTCTCTTTGAACTATTAGATGAAACTTCTGCAGTAGTAATTAAAGATCAAATTGAATATTCATTAGAAACATATGAACCAAGAATCCGTCTTCTTGATGTGATTGTTGTTCCTGACTTTGAAGGTAATGGTTATGATGTTGAAATTTCTTACAGTATAGTTGGAGTAGACATTGATCCACAACAAATAAGTTTTATTTTGCAAGCAACTAGGTAAAAATGTCATTAACAAATTTTTCTAACCTAGATTTCGATCAGGTTAAACAATCACTCAAAGATTATCTTCAGGCAAACTCCAATTTTACGGATTATGACTTTGAGGGTTCTAACCTATCGTCTATACTTGACGTTTTATCTTATAATACATATATTACTTCATATAACGCTAACATGGTAGCGAATGAAGTATTCCTTGATAGTGCTACATTAAGAGAAAATGTAGTTTCTATCGCAAGAAACATTGGATATTTACCAAAATCAAGAAAATCTGCCAGATCAACTATTAGTTTCTTTGTAGATGTTACTAATGTCACCCCTTCGCCCGTATCGTTAACGCTTAGGCGAGGTCCAGTTGCAACATCATCGGGGAATTTTGGCAATAGTTCATTTATTTTTTCAATTATTGACGATATTACAGTTTCCGTTTCTAATGGAATTGCAATTTTCAGTAATATTCCAATTTATGAAGGTCCATTATTAACTCAGAACTTCATTTATAATTCTAGAGACTACAATCAGAAGTTTATTTTACCAAATTCTGGTATTGATATTGATTTGATGACTGTTTTTGTCAAAGATAGCGAAACTGCAACGGCAGCTACACGTTATACTAGACAAGATAACTTATTTGGCGCTAACAAATATACAAAATCCTATTTTTTACAAGAAATAGAAGATGAAAGATATGAAATTTTGTTTGGTGATGGCGTTTTTGCTCAAAGATTGCAAGATGGCAATCAAATTGGAGTAAATTACATCAGATCTAATGGTGATAGTGGTAATGGAGTTACCAATTTTACCTTTAACGGAAGAATTACATATCAAAGAAACGCTATTGAATATAATATAAGCGATGGCGTTTCATTATTAACAACGGGGGTTTCTTCTTCTGGTGGAGAAAATATTGAAAGTGTCGAATCTATCAAAAAATTTGCTCCAAGGTCATTCGCTACTCAAAATAGAGCAGTTACGTCTTCAGATTACGAAACGTTAATTCCGTCGAAGATTTATACTGAAACTGAGTCAATTTCAGTATTTGGTGGAGAGGAATTAGTTCCTCCACAATATGGAAAAGTTTTTATTAGTATAAAACCAAAATTTGGAGATTTTTTGCCAAATTTAATTAAAGAAAATATTAAACAGGAACTTAAAAGATACGCTGTAGCAGGAATTCTTACAGAAATTCTTGACCTTAAATATTTGTATGTAGAAATTGACTCAAAAGTATACTATAACTCAAATTTAACGCCTTCCGCGCAAAGAATTTCTTCGATTGTACAAAATAATATACAAAAATATGGAGAATCTACAGAATTAAATCGATATGGAGCAAGATTTAAATATTCTAAATTTCAAAGAATTATTGACGACAGTAATCAGGCAATTACATCTAATATAACTACTATTAGTATACGAAGAGATCTAAGGGTTGTTTTAAACTCTTTTGCAGAATATTCGATTGGATTTGGTAATCAATTCCATATTAAGAGTCTTGGAGGATATAACATAAAATCATCAGGTTTTACTGTTAGTGGAATTCAAGAAACTCTATATCTGGGGGATGTACCAAACTTAGACAATCAAACTGGAGATTTATTCTTCTTTACTATTCCAACATTAACCTCCCAAAATCCTACGATTGTAAAAAGAAACGTTGGTACAGTTGATTATGCGAATGGAGTTGTAACTTTGAATCCTGTAAATATAATTTCAGGAAAAATACGTGATGGTCAACCTATTATTGAAATCTCTGCAACACCAAAATCTAATGATGTAGTTGGATTGCAAGATTTATATTTGCAATTAGATGTTGGAAATAGTATTTTTGATATGGTGGTTGATGATATTTCTTCTGGAGTTGATTCTTCTGCTTCAACGTATGTATCGTCCTCTAGTTATGCTAATGGCAATTTGGTTAGGTCTGGTGGAAGAGTAGGATCAACTCCTCTCTCAGAAGCACAAGCAAGGGCAGTTAATGCTTCTGGAACAAGTGTTTATAGCACTGGTGCTTCCTCACCCACAAATACCTCTACAACGCCTACAACGACCTCTACAACGCCTACAACGACCTCTACATCATCGTCCACATCTTCTTCCTCTTCATCGTCCACATCTTCTTCCTCTTCATCGTCAAGTTCGTCTGGCGGCGGCGGCGGTTACAGCAGCGGTTACTAATACTTAAATTAAAATGACAGAAAAAAGAGTTCAACTTTCCACAATTGTTAAAAGTCAAGTTCCTGATTATGTTAGGTCTGATTTTCCTCTGATAACTGAATTTTTAAAAGAGTATTATAAGGGACAGGAATATCAAGGTGGTCCAATTGATCTTATTAATAATATTGATAGATATTTAAAAATTGATTCTTTTACCAACCGAGTATATTCCAATACTATTTCAAAATCTATTAATATCTCAGATAGCACAATTGAAGTGCTTGATACATCGGGATTTCCAGATTCTTATGGTTTATTGAAAATTGATAATGAAATCATTACTTACAAAGGAAAAACGGACAGATCTTTTACTGGTTGTATTAGAGGATTTAGTGGAATTTGTGAACTTTCCAAAAATAATTCTCCTGATGAAGTTTTATTTGAATCAACAAATGCAGAAAGTCATGCAACTGGTGCTCAAGTTTTAAATCTTAGTATCTTATTTTTAGCAGAATTTTTAAATAAAACTAAAAAACAAATTGCAACGGGTTTTGAGGATAGGGAATTCTATTCTGAAGTAGATCAAAATACTTTTTTAAAGCAAGTAAGAAGTTTTTATGCTTCAAAGGGGACAGAAGATTCCTTCAAAATTTTATTTAAAGCACTATATGGCACAAAAGTAGAATTAATAAATCCTGCAGACTTACTTTTTAGACCTTCTGATGCACAATTCAATCAAGTAGAAAGTATTATTGTAGATCCAACTACAAATGAAAGTGAATTTGATGATATTCAAAATATTACTCTTTTCCAAGATTATCCATCAAAATCTTACGCACCTATTTCTTACTCAGAAAAAGTTTTAGGAAAAGATTCTAAAGTATATCACAGATTGGATATTGATGCTGGATATAATAAAGACATCACATTTGATGGTGCGATTTATGGAAATTTCAAAGTAACTCCTAAAACAAAACTTGTAAACCCAGTGGCTATTGGGGCATCTTACCTAGATGTAGAATCAACAGTTGGTTTTGCAAATACCGGACATATTTCCTTTAAGTATACTGATGGTTCATCAGGAACACTATACTATGGTTCTAAAACTATTAACCAATTTAGAGATGCTGGATACATTTACAAACAAATTGAAGAAGAAGAGAATATAACAGATAGAGATACTTTTGCATATGCAACAATAAACGGAAAGAGGGTACAATGCAATGTATCTTCTATTATTTCAGAGGTAAATAAACCAAGCAAATCACTTTATAATATTAAAGGTATTACATCAAGAATTAAAACTCTTGGTTTTGAAGGTAGTGGATTTAAATTTAATGATTGGATTTATAATAATAAAAAAATATTTACTATTGGATCTTTAAGTATTATTGACGCGGCAGATAGGATATATCGCGTAAATTTAAACAATAGTCATTATATTTTTAAAGACGATGTTATTGAAATAATTGACAATAGTGGACAATCTATAAATGGAGTAGTTCTATCTGTCATCAATAAAAAATCTTTAAATATTAGAGTAGAGGGGACACTTAGTTTAACTGGAATATACACACTTAAAAAAAATATTTTAAAAGGTATATCTCCAACTTTTCCACAAATAGAAGATTATCAATCAAATATTCAAAATATATATGTGAATGATAATAGCAATTTACTGGTTGCATCTTCTTCAATACCTTCAGAACCAATTTCAATATCAGGTGTAGATTTAGACATTAATGGAACCTTTGAAGGAACTGAAGTTGCATTTACTCTTGAGCATAAACTGAGGACAGGTGATAAAGTTTATTATTATCCAGAAATAATTGAAGAAAAAGTTATTGATGAAAATTTTAATTATGTAACACAAGAAGTTGAGGGAAGTAAATTATTTGATGAAGGAATTTACTATGTTGAAAAAATTACCAATTTTGCCGTAAAATTTGCATTAAGTAAAGAGAATATTTTCTTTGAAAAATATGCTACTTTTGCACAAACCACTGTAAAAAATAATAAAGTCAGACTTCATGATTTTCATGAAAAAAATCTTCTAGATCAAAAATTATTAAGAGAAATTCCATTACCATTAGAAAGTTCTTCAGAAAAAGTAAAAACTCTTCCTGGGATGACCGGGATGCTATTAAATGGTGTAGAAATTTTAAATTATAAGTCAAGAAATAATATCTATTATGGAGAAATTAAAAGTATTGATGTAAATTCTTCAGATGATCAATTTGATATTATTGTTCCCCCCAATTTAGTTATTGAAGATAATGGAAGGGGTAAGAATGCTAGTGGGTTTCTTGGTATCACAGGTTCTCTAAGTAAAGTTAAAATTGTAAATAGAGGATTTGATTATGAAAGTACTCCGACTATTAAAGTAGTTGGTGGTAATGGTAGTGGTGCTTCAGTTTTAGTAAACATGAAGTCAACAGATAATATTGCAAATTTTAATAGTAAGTTTATTAAACTAAACCCAACTAATACTATTGGATTTTCAACATATCATAAATTTAGAAATTTTGAACAAGTTGTTTATCAAACTGATGATCAGTTAGGAGTTACTGGTTTAACTACAAATACTGCTTACTTTGTTGAGTCTACAGATCTTACAAATGTAAAATTATATAATACTAGGAATGATGCCGTTTCTGGAATAAACACTATATCACTTACTGCATATGGAAATGGGGTTCACAGTCTTACGGCACTAACTAAAAAAAGACAAATAGATTCTATTAATATTGTTGAACCTGGAGAAGGATACTCAAATAGAAAAGTGACCTGTCAACATATAGGAATCAATACAGCAACAAACAGTATTAATAGTATTAATCATGGATATTCTAGTGGTGACCTGATTCAATATATGGGAGTTGCTAGTGGAGCAGATACTCAACTAGTAGGTCTTTCATTAAATGTTGATTATATTGCTACTGTATTGGATGAGAATAATTTTACACTATCTGAAATAGGTATTGGTAATACAGTCAACATATTTGCGGATAGGAAAGAATATGTAAATATAACCACCACTGGAATTGGAACTCATATTTTTAATCATCCTCCAATTCAAGTTATTTTGACAGGTCAAACTGCTATTGGTGATGAATTTGTTGCAGAACTCCAACCAAAATTCTTAGGTGCTATTGATAATATTCACATTTCAAATGGTGGAGTTGGATATGGTGTAACTAATATTCAAGATTTTGAAAGAAGTCCAATTATCACATATTCTATTGGAAAAGATACTCAAATTAAATCTACTATCAATAATGGCAGTATAACAGAAGCAATTGTTTTAAATAGGGGTAATAATTTTACTTCTGCTCCAGACGTTGTTGTAGATGGTGACGGAACAGGTGCGGTATTAACTGCGATAATTAGAGGTGATGGTAGAATTGAAAAAATTATTGTAGTTGAAGGTGGTAGGGGATATAGTAGCCTTAATACCAATATTAGAGTTGTATCTTCAGAATCTCTTTCTCAATCAAAATTCAAAGCAAATCTTCAATCGTGGAAAATTAATTTATTTGAAGATTCTCTAGATAAATTGGAAAAAGATGATGGTACTCTAACTCTTTCAAGTTTTGGAAACTTTGGTATTCAATATTCTCATCTTTTTGCTCCAAGATATTTAAGATCTAGGTTAATCCCAAGTGATTCTGAAGGCGCTAAAAAATATGGAACAAGTGATCTTCCATTTAATAGAGTTGAAATTGATTCGATTAATCACTCTCCCATTATTGGATGGGCATATGATGGAAATCCTATCTATGGACCTTATGGATATTCTAAGAACTCTGGTGGTGTAGCAGTAAGAATGAAGAGTGGATATTATAATGAGGGTTCTTTAAAAACAAATAGACCACCAAATTATTCTGCAGGATATTTTATTGAGGATTATACTTATTATAGAGTTGATGATGATACTGTTCTTGATGAAAATAATGGAAGATATTGTATAACACCAGAATTTCCAAATGGAACATATGCATACTTTACTACAATAAGCGAACTTTCTGATGATAGTGGTCCTTTTAGATTTTATAGAAGACCAATTTTTCCATATTTAATTGGAGATAATTACTTTTCAATTCCAAGTAAGTTTAATCTTGAAAAAAATTCAAATCAAAATGGTTTTGATTTGAATAATAGCGATTATAAGAGAAATACTACAATATATAACTTCTTTGATAAAGATGTTAGATATCCGTATATCAATTTACCAAATGATTTAAATCAAAAAGTAACAATTAAGAATGTTGCTAAAGGTAAAGTCAATAATATTAACGTTTTAAGCGGAGGAAACTTTTACAAAGTAGGAGATAGACTAGTATTTGATCAAAAAGAAACTGGTGGAAGCGGAATTGCTGCTAAAGTTTCTTTCGTGGAAGGTAAAGAAATTACTAAAATTGAGAATGAACATAGTGAAACTCTTATTGAAATTTTGCCATCTGGAAAAAAAGGCACATTTGTTGGAATAGCATCTACTGCTCATGGGTATTTTAATGGAGAATTAATATCCCTAACCAATTTTTCTACAACTAGATCAAAATTAGAAGGTAATTATTCTGTAGTAGTTCCAGCAACAACTCTTACATTAATTGGTTTAGGAACCACTGCACATGCTCTAGGTCCAATATCAAACACGGGAATTGTAACTTTTGTACATGCATCAAATTCAAACTTTGATCTTATTAATGAAAACGATGTTATTCAGATTCATCAGGAAAGAGTTAAAGTTATAAATGTAGACTCTTTATCTGGAAGACTTAGAATTATTAGAGAGTTTGACAATACGGTTTCGGGAGTTCACACGATAGGAGTTGCAGCAACTGTAGATCAAAGAAGGTTTGAATTTAAATCTGATCATGATAAGTCATTTAATTTTAGAACTAATAAAGAGTATTATTTTGATCCACAAGAATCTGTTGGACTATCTGGTGGATATGGAAATCCTGGAACAGGGAGTACGATAGTATTTGAAGTTCCAGGAGCTGGTGGCACATCAATTCATATTAAACCAAAGTCAATATATCTTAGAGGACATGACCTAAAAACTGGTGATGTAGTAGTATATAATATTAATAATGGTGGAGGTTCTCCAATTAAATATGAAGATTCTACTACAGCGGCTGGTATTGGTTCTGAATTAATTGGCGGTAGAACATATTATGTTGCAAAGTTTAATAAGGACTTTATTGGAATTTCAACCGTTAAAGTTGGAATTGGATCAACAGGAGTATTTTCTGGTATAGCAGCAACAACTAAAGATATTGGTTTAGTTGATTTTACTAATCGTGGTTCAACTGCATATCATAGTTTCACAACACAATATCCAAAAATTACTGCAGATTCAATTAAAAATAGAGTTATTGTTTCAACTGCAACTACTCATGGTCTAAGTTCTGATCATAGAGTATTATTTGATATTCAACCCAAAGTTCAAAAAACTATAGTTGTAAAATATGATGATTTTAACAGAAATATTTTAATTGATCCAAAATCTTTTGAACCAACTGGGATTAACACCTCAACTGGAATTATTACTATTGAAGACCATGGATTCTCTACTGGTGATAAATTAATCCATACCACTGAATGGGTAGATAGTGCTTTTACAAATAACACTCCATATTTTGCAGTAAAGGTTAATAGTAATAATTTTAAACTTTCGGAAACACTCTATAATTCAAAACTAGATCAACCAATAACTATTGTTGGTGTTGCAACTACTGCAGGAACATTAAGTCCAGTAAACCCAATTATTGATACTGAAGGATACGATTCCATTAAGTTTGACTTATCAGATCCTTCTTTGCAATATGAGTATTTTTCAAATCAATATCCTGGATTTGAGTTAGATTTCTATGTCGGAAATACATTTACCAAATCGTGGACAAAAAATCCACAGGATATTGGATTTAAAGTAGTAAAAAGTGGTATAGTAGGTTCAAATGCTGTTGTAACATTATTTTTAGATTCTAATACCCCTAAAGATTTGTATTATAATCTTATTCCAAAATATACTCAAGGTGTTCCTTTATCGGAAACAAAGAAAGGTGTATATCTCGACACAACTGTAAATGGTGCAGGTTATATTAAGGTATCACCCAGTTCGTATTCTGGTTCGCACAAGATAAAAGTTTCTACTGCTAGTACGTTTACGTATAATTTGACAAATGAGCCAGAGGTTGTATCTTATGGATCAACTAATGCATCATTGTCATATATCACAGACTGCACACATACAGATGGTCCTATTTCTCGACTAGAAATTTTAAATACTGGAAACAATTACAATACCCTTCCAGGTTTTACAACAGTAACCACTATTAATGGTGTTGAATGTGATTTAGAATTGCAAAGTTCAGATATTGGGTTAGTTGAAAATATTGAGATAACTAATTATGGATATGATTTTCCATACGATCAAACGATTAGACCACTATTTTACTATCCACAATCTTTAAAAATAACCCCATTCACGTCAATTGATTTTATTGGAATTTCTTCTTTTGGAAGAGGTTATTCTGGAGAACAAGAACTAATAGTTATTGATGGAGTTTCTAAAGAAATAGTATCTGATATTGACTTACAGTATAATAGCACTAGTGCAGAAGTAACTATATTACGCAATACTTATGGAATGAATAATGTTGTTCCGAAAATTTATGCAATAAATTCTGGTGCAGGTGTTCCTATTGATAATAGTCAACTTAGTAATGGTATTGTATATAACTCAACAACTAAAATTGCTACAGCAACAGTAGCAACAGAATACTCTACTGGCGACTACTATCCATTTGTTGTTGGTGAAAAGTTAATGATTGAGGGTTCTAATCCTGGTATTGGTAACTCTAGAGGATTTAATAGTTCCGAATTTAACTATAATCTGTATACAATTACAACAATAGATCCAAATCTTGGTGGGGGAGCAGGATCTGTTTCATTCAGTATGGCAGAACAGTTAACATCTAGCGATAGTGTTATTGCATATGATAAAATTAATTCTGCTGCGAGATTGCTCCCACAAAGAGATTTTCCAACTTTTAATATAAAGATTAAAAAAAATGAATTTATTAAAGAGGAAATAATTAAAACCAACGGTAAGATTGCTATTGTAGAAGAATGGGATAAAGAATTTTCAATTCTTAAAGTTAATTCTATAGATGAATTTGGTAGTAATGAAACTATTACTGGAAAAACTTCAAAGTCTATTGGAACAGTTGATAGGGTCTTATTCCCATTCAAAGAATATGGCAAATATGGCAGCACAATTAAACAAAATAAAGGTTGGAAAGCGATTGCAGGATTCTTAAATAATGATCTTCAAAGAATTCCTGATAATGATTATTATCAGAACTTCTCATACGCTCTAAAATCTACTGTTCCATTACAAACATGGAATGACCCCGTATCTTCAATGAATCACGTTGCTGGATACAAAAAATTTGCTAACTATCAGTTGGAGTCATATGAAAAAGGTCTTAGAGTATCTACTTCTCCAACTCAAGGTTCTACTTACGTAAACCTTATAAAAGATATTGTAGAAACTATAGATATTAACTGTGTTAATGATTTTGACTTAGTTAGAGAAAATTCTATTTCTTTGGGAGAAGGGGATTTAGTTTCAACACAAATTATTTTTGAAAGTAGACTTATATCTTCATTTGATCAGGCAGTTGGTAACAGAGTCTTATCAATAGATGATATTGGTAATTTGTTTAGTCATCGTCCAAGACCCGAAGAGTTTATTAACGTTGATAGATTTAATCTTGATAGAGCAAGATTTTTAAGATTTATCACTCTTGTAAGAGATCAAAGATTTACTTCAGAAAGGCAGGTTTCCATCTTCGATGTTATTCATGATGGAACTTATGGATATACTAATGAATATGCAGCAACTGCTACGGTTGAGGATATGGGGTCATTTGATTTTGCGATCGATCAAGGAGAAGGATTAATTCAATACTTTCCGGTATCAGAAAAAGTACCATTTAATGACCTTAATATTTCGTATCTTTCTTATAAAATTGATGATAATTTTGTTGGTATAGGAAGTAGTGCTTTTAGTGATGTTGCCATAATAAACACATCAAGCACAGAACTGAATACCGTAGGAACAGGTGTTACTATTGTTTCTATTGGAAGCACATATAATTCAGTTTCGGTTATGGTCACAATAAATCCAGATATTGGAGAGCAGAATGAAGAGTTTCAATTTGTTCAAATTAATTTTATCCATGATGGAACTAATATAGTAACTTCTGGAGAATTTGCACATCTGGTTACTAAATTTGGTGCCGTTTCCGATCCACCGGCAAATACTGAAGGATCTATAGGATATGGAACTTTCTACCCATATATTGAGGGTAATAATTTTAAAGTAGAGTATGTACCAAATGCTGGTATTGGAACAACTGCGGTTATCAATACAATTCAAATTGGACTAGCGCAAACTGCTACTAGTGGTTCTACTGACTTTAATATGGTTCACGCTAGAATGCAAACGCAATCTACCAATATTGCGGCATCGGCAAGTCCTGGAATTACAACCGTTAATGATTATAGGTATATTGCAAATTCTCAAGAATTCCATGCAGCAAAATATCATATCCATATAGCAGATAAAACTAATAATAAGCATGAATATGTAGAATTATTTGTGGTTGATACTATTAATGCTGTTGGTGTAAGTAGCGACATATACGTAACAGAGTTCTTTAATCTGGGAACTTCATCAGATTCATTGGGGTCTTATGTTGGTCTTGGTACTTTTGGTGGAGCAATAGATGACACTGGATTTGGTGCTGAGTTGCAATTTACACCAAATCCAAATATAGATGTAGAGGTAAATGTTTTTGCTCAACATTTAAAATCAGAAACAGCAGATGATGTTGATACAATTATTGATTTTAATAATGGTATTATTACTACTGACAGAGACGATTATGTTGGAACATTTAATGCGGTTAAAACTGATTTTGACTTAACTCATGAAGGTCAGGATATTTTTGAAAATTGGTTTGAAGGAGGAAATCCGGGTATTGTTAGCACAACCGATAATACGATTAAACTGCCAAACCATTTCTTTGTTTCGGGAGAAAGGGTTAGTTATTACCGAGATGATATCAATGAAGTATCTTCTGCAATTGGTATAGGTGAAACATTTATCACAGGAATTGGATTAACTACTATTCTCCCTAATGATATTGAAAATCTCTTTATGGTTAAAATTGATGATACTTTTGTTGGGTTAGCAACTAGTCCAGTAGACGCGCAGTTAGCAAATCCAAATTTAATTAATATTACAAGTGTGGGAAGTGGAACTTCGCATAGATTCTTAACAACTAAACAAAATTCAAGAGTTCTTGTTACTATTGACAATATTATTCAAAGTCCTATTGTTTCTACAGCAATTACAAGTTCTTTAAATGCAACAGCACTTTCAACAACCGATATTCTTGAATTTACTGGGGTAACTTCATTCTTTGGTGGAGACTTTTTACAAATTAATAATGAAATTATGAAAGTTAATGGAGTTGGTGCTAATAATAATCCAAATAAAGTAAGAGTTAGGAGAGCAAGACTTGGAACTAAGTTTGCTAACCATGCGGCTGGTGATGTAATAACTAAAATTTCTGGCAACTATAATATAATTGATAGTACAATTAGTTTTGCAGAGGCACCTTATGGTCCGGATCCTCTACCAGACCCATCAGACCCCAACTCAATTGATTGGGAAGGAATCGCTAAGGGTTCTAGTTTCCACGGAAGAAGTTATATGAGAGGAAAGGTTTCTACTGGCACCAGTGAAACTTATCGCAGGAATACTGTATTCCAAGACGTATCTGATAAGTTTAATGCACTTGAAAATATATTCACACTGAAAACAACTGATGGTCTAGATATTGCAGATATTGTAAATGAAAATGCAATTATACTAATCAATAGCGTATTTCAACTTCCAGGAGTTACAGTTGAAGAAGATTATAAACTGATAGAAGAAACTGTAGGCATTACTAGTGCAGTATTCAGTGGTGATGCAAGAGATATTGGTTATGATGTTGGAATTAGTAGTTTCCCTTCTGCAGGCATTATCCAGTCTATTGGTTCTACCGAAGGTCTTGGATATCAACCTCTTGTTTCTGCAGCAGGTACAGTTACTATAAGTGGATTTGGAACGGTAACACATGTTAGCGTTGGTTTTACCGGAAGTGGATATAGATCTCAAGAGTATTATGAAATTGCTACAAAAACAAATAACATAGTTTCTGCGGGTACAACAAACATTTTTGTAGATAATTTAAATAGTGTATTTGGGATTTTAAGTGAAGTTTATGATGAAACTAATGCATATATTGGTATTGGAACATTTAGAGCACAATATTCAACGATAGTTAATGGTATTGGTAATAGTTTTGTGCAAATTAGACCAGATCAAACTTCTAGTTACGATATTCCATCTGGAACTCAGGTAAGTATTGGAGTGACACTTTCGTATGGTATTGTTAATGTTAGTGCTGCTACCAGTAATATTAGTCCAGGAGTAGTTTCGGGTCTTACGTATGATGTATTAGATGCAGATTATAATCCAGAAACTGGAATTCTGTTTATGGTCCTTCCAATAGGTCATGAATTAAATCAAGGTGATTACATTACATTTAAAGACAATAGTTTAAACTTTAGTTGTAATAGTGATAACAATACTAGAGTTAAATCGTATCCTAGACCAAACCTCGATACTAATTCATGGAATAGACCTGTAAGACTTGAGGGTGTTACAGATCAGAGTGTGCGAGCATTTGTTGGTTTCTCGACCTTTGCGTATTTTGATGTTACAGATGCAACATACACACCCAATACTGGCAATTTAGAACTTACTATTGGTAGCCATAACTTTGTTGCTGGTAGAGGTATATCTCTTGTAACTGATTCACTATCATTTAAGTGTGCAATGGATGGCAATACAGCAACCAAGACATATCCTCGTGCAACTGATCCTGCAGCAAATACTACTCTTGATATTACTGGAGTTGGTGCAACAACTATTAATGTCAATGTTGGTGCTTCACCTCTTGTCAATCATCAAGTATCTGCTGCAACATATACTCCTACAACTGGTGTTCTGGAATTAACAATTGGATCTCACACTTTAACATCAGGAACTTCAGTTAGACTTGGTGACAACTCACTGACATTTACTTGTGCTCAGGATAGTCATGGTTCTAATCACACATATCCTAGAAGTGGTGATCCAGCATATCAAACTGCTGTAAATATTACTGGAGTTAGTGCAACAACTATTACTCTGAATGTTGGTACATCATCTAATACCACAGCACATACATTTGTATCGGCTGTAGCAAATGCAGTTGTATCTGGTGGCAACTATCTCCACTCATTCCAAAGTGCGACAGCAAATGCTATTCGTGCTGGTGGACAGTATACCCATACATTTGTTTCTGCTGATACAGGTGCTGTTGTTAGCACGGCAACCACATCTATTCAACATATTGGTTTTGCAACTGTCATAACCGGAACTGGACACATTTCTACTAGTGTTACTATAACAAATCCAGGATATGATCTTGATATAGATCAAGAATTAATGCCCCAGATAATATTTGATGGTCCAAAACCATATGGAAATATTCCCTTAGTATTTTCTAGTGAGAATACATTAGTTAGTTTAGGAACGGAAGCTAGAGTTGATGTTGTAGTTAGTAATGGTTCTAGTATATCTGCTTTCAACTTTACGAATAGTGGTTATGCATATGGAAATGAAAATATCTTAACAGTACAAACTGGAGGATTGGCAGGAATTCCGACATCATCAAACTTTAGGGAATTTCAAATTACTGTACAAAGGACTTTTGATGATACATTTAACGGGTGGAATCTGGGTGAACTTGAACTACTTGATAATGTTGACGCTTATATTGATGGTAGGAGAAAACTTTTCCCATTATTTAGAAATGGAGAGAGACTATCCATCATTGCCGCAAAAGATTCAAAAATTGATCCTAATCAGTTATTGTTAGTATTCTTAAATAATATTCTTCAAGTTCCTAAAAAATCGTATTTCTTTTTTGGTGGTAATAGAATTAGATTTACCGAAGCACCTAGACCAGGTGATTTCTTAAGAATTCTTTTCTATAAAGGTAACGGTGAAACTGATGTTATTAACACTGAAGTAATACAAACGGTAAAAGAAGGAGATACTCTTAATATAAATTCAAATGATATTATCCTAGATGAGAATAAGAGAATTGTTACCGATATTGTTTCAACAGATACAGTAGAAACTCTTCCATATTTTGGACCAGGAAATACTGACGATGTTGATTTAACTAGACCAGTTGATTGGTGTCGTCAAAGTGAGGATAAGATAATTAATGGATTACCTATCTCTAAGGCAAGAACATTCTATGAACCAAATATTTTACCAAATGCCTACTTAATTAAACCAGTGAGTATTGGTGGAACGGTGTTTAGTGTTAATACCACTAGACCTCTATTTAATCAACAGGATGAATTTAGTACTGTTCAAGGACTACTTGCTCAAAATGTAATTAAAATTCACCCACAAAGGGAAATATCACCTGCTACTGCTACAGCTGCTGTTTCTATTGCAGGAACCGTCTCATCAATATCGATAACGGATGGTGGGCATGGATACCTTACAGTCCCCTCGGTAAGTATTGCAAGCACAAATGGTGTAGGTATTGGCACAAGTGGGACAGCAACAGCAACCGCTACTCTTACAAATGGAGTTGTTACTGGAGTAACAATAACTAATGGTGGTGTTGGATATTCTACGGTAACAACACCTAAAGTTTTAATTTCTCCTGCACAAGCATCTAAAATTGAACAATGTGAAGTTTATTTCCCAGATGGTTATAGAGGAGATTCTGGAACAGTTGTTGGATTTGCAACAACCGCAATTTCAGGAGAAACCTTTGCACTATTTGACCTCTTTATTCCAGAACAAGACCAAGTTTTTAATAACGTTAAGTATGTTGGATTTGCTATAACTACTTCTCAAATTGAGCAAGGAGATGCATTCACAATTTACAACTCTAATGTTGGAACATCAGTCACTTCCATTACAAGTTACGATGGTTCTGGTGGTGTTCTTGGCATCAGCACTTCATTTATTGATGGTGTTTATGAAGTAATAGAAGTTGTAAAAGAACCTAGAAATCTAGGTGGAATTGGAACTGCAACAGCAAGAGTTCGTGCAAGAGTTGATAATCCTCCTGTAGGATTTGATTTTAATGCTAATTGGACTGGAAGCACTGGAATGACTACATCAAATTATCAAGGTTCATATAGTTGGGGTAGAATTGTAGTTAAGAGTAGAGCAATTTCTACTACCTATAATCCATATAACTCACAAGGAATAAGTGGCATTACTACCTCCCCACTTGTTGTAAGAGAGCAATCTCTAGCATTTGTGGGATATACCACAACTACATAACTAAATAAAGAAAAAACTGTGGCAAAATGTCTGCAATAATTACAGATCAAATTAGAATTTTAAACTCGAAAAATTTTCGTAATGGTGTATTAAGTACTTCTAATGCTTATTATACTTTTGTTGGATTGACTAATTCTACCGATTTTAGTGCCACATGGGAAGCCAGACCGCCCTCTCCAAGAGATAGTTTTAATCAGGAAAATGATTATTGGGATACTATGGTTGCTATGAAGAGGATTACTTCTTCAGACATTATGCATGTTGTACCAAAAAGAAATTGGTCTTCGGGTTCAAAATATGATATGTATCGTCATGATTATAGTATTGACAATCTTGCTGCAGTTTCAAGTGCAACAAATCTTTATTCGTCATTTTTCTATGTTATGAATAAAGATTTTAGGATTTATATTTGTCTCCAAAATGGAACAAGTCCCGATAATCCCACAGGAAAACCATCACTTGATGAACCTACATTTACTGACTTAGAACCAAGAGTTGCTGGTTCAAGTGGAGATGGATATGTTTGGAAGTATCTTTATACTTTGAGTCCTTCAGATATTATTAAATTTGATTCTACTGAGTTTATGCCAGTTCCAAATGACTGGGAAACATCTTCAGATAATGCTCTTGTAAGAGACAATGCTGTTAGTGGTTCAATTAAAATTGTAACCGTAAAAAATAAAGGATTAAATATTGGAGCAGCAAATTTACAATATCGCAATGTTCCTATTAGAGGAGATGGTGTTGGTGCAGAGTGTACTATTACAATCGACGAAAACTCACAAGTTTTATCTGTAGATATATCAAATCAAGGTTCTGGATATACCTATGGAACTGTAGATTTGGTTGCGGGTTCTGTTCCTACAGGAACAGTTAGACCAACATTTGATATTATCATTCCTCCTCAGGGTGGACATGGATCTGATATATATCGAGAACTGGGAGCATCTAATCTTTTGCTTTATTCAAGAATTGAAAATGATACTCAAAATCCAGATTTTGTTACCGGTAACAAAATTGCCAGAGTTGGTATTGTAGAGAACCCCACTGAATATAATTCAACTACAATCCTTGATAAACCCAAAGCAAGTGCTGTTGGTGCTTTAAAACTTGTAGGAACAGGGTATAGTACTGCCGAGTTTACTGTAAATACATTTGTTTCTCAAACTATTGCAACAGGAACAACCGCTTTTGGTAGAGTTATTAATTATGATCAAACAACTGGAATATTGAAATTTTGGCAGGATAGATACCTTGTTGGGTTTAATACCTCCGATGGTACTCCAAATATTACTCCAAGATATGGATATGATTTAGCGGAATTTACAAGTTCTCCTGATACTGGTGGTTCATTTTCAGTTATACCAGACAGTGGTAGCAATTCTAATTTGGTTATTGATAGTACATTTACAGGTGCTTCTACCGTAATAAATAATAGAACCTATTATTATGGTCTTAATTTCACTGACGGTATTGCTTTACCAGAAGTTCAAAAACAATCTGGTAATATCATTTACGTTGATAATCGACCTTCTATTCTTAGATCGTCAAATCAAAAAGAAGACATAAAAATTATCTTGCAGTTCTAAAGGATTATGCCACAACAAACTAATCTCAACGTATCGCCATATTTTGATGATTACGATCCGTCCAGTGATTTTCATAAAGTTCTGTTTAAACCTGGTTATCCAGTACAAGCAAGAGAACTAACAAATCTTCAATCAATTCTTCAGAATCAAATTGAAAAATTTGGCCAGCACTTTTTTAAAGAAGGTTCTAAAGTAATACCAGGTAACACAGGATATACTCAACTTTACTATAATGTCCAGTTGAATAATACCTATCAAGGTGTTCCCGTTTCTGCTTATGCAGATCAACTTGTAGGATTAAAAATAACAGGACAAGATTCTGGGGTAACTGCAGTTGTTGATAGTGTTCTTCTTCCTACAGATTCTTCTAATGGAAATTTGACTTTATATGTAAATTATATAAATTCAAATACTGCTAACAATTTAACTCAAGAATTTTTTGATAATGAAGAATTAGTTTGTAGCGATGCAATAAATTCAAATCTCTTAGGAAACTCTACAATTCCTGCAAATAGTCCTTTTGCAGTGACAATACCTCAGAATGCAAGTTCTATTGGATCTGCATTTCAAATTCAGCAAGGTGTATATTTTATTAGAGGTAATTTTATACAAGTAGATACTGAAACTTTAATTCTGGATCAGTATTCAAACAGACCTAATTATAGAATTGGTCTCCAGATTAGAGAAGAAATTATAACTTCGGATTTGGATCAAACTCTAAATGATAATTCTCAAGGGTTTAATAATTACTCAGCACCTGGTGCAGATAGATTAAAGATTTCAGTAAGTTTATTCAAAAAACCACTTGATGATTTTGATGATAATAGTTTTATCGAATTAGCAGTAATTGAAGATGGAAATATAAGATCGCAGATTAAAAACACGAAAGCAGGTTCAAATCAAGTCTTTCGTGAAGACTTGATGGATACTCTGGCACAAAGAACTTTTGAACAGAGTGGTCATTATGTAGTAAAACCTTTTGATGTATCAGTATTTAATTCTCTTAATAACAATCTTGGTAATAATGGATTGTTTGCAGGAGGAGATTTTACTTATGGAGGTTCTTTAGCATCTGATGACTTAGCAATATTTAAAATTTCATCAGGTAAGGCATATGTAAAAGGATATGAGATTGAAACTTCAACGCCAACATTTATTGATGTTGAAAAACCAAGAACAACCAATGATGTTAATGCAGAATCATTAACATATAATACTGGTTCTACAATTAGATTGAATCGAGTACTTAGAACACCTGCACCAGGTATTGGAATTGGTAATACATATGTAATAAGTTTGAGAGATGAAAGATGTGGTTCCAATCAAACTGTTGTTCCAGGAACAGAAGTTGGTCTTGCTAGAGTTTATGACTTTAGATTAGAGTCTGGTTCATATAGCGCAGATAATGCAAATACTAACGAATGGGGTCTCTCTCTGTTTGATGTTCAACCATTTACAAAACTTACATTAAACCAAGCACATACATTAACAGTACCAACTTTTGTTAAGGGTGCTAATAGTGGTGCTACTGCATTTCTTAGAGATGCTGTTACTAATTCTACAGCATTAACTCTTTATGAAAGAAATGGTTCATTTATTGAAAACGAATCCCTAATTTTTAATGGAAATCAAGACGGTAGAATTGCAATTGCAATCACAGAAAAATCTATTGCTGATGTAAAATCAGTTTTTGCTACAGACAGTAGATTAATTGGACTTAACGCTTTTGCCGGTGACGTTATTCAAACAAGATCATTTAATGTTGGTGTTGGACAGGTTAATGCTTCCGGAAGTATTACAAGTGCTAACCCAAGATTCTTAGATAATGTTAAAGTCGGTGATCTCATTACATATTCGGATCTTGTAACTTCTACTGATAAAATTATGGTTAAAGTAACGGCAGTTAATGCCAGTAGTGTTACTGCAGTGGGAGTTCAAGCAGTTACCGGTGTCGTTAATGGAAGTCTTCCTTCATCAGGTTTTATTGATGTTGCTGATATGGACATTGTAAGAACTTCACTTGACAAATCTTCGGATAATACATTATATACAAAACTAACTAAGCAGAATATTGCAACTATAGACCTTGATGAATCTTCAATTACTATCAGAAAAGTTTTTAATGTAAATATTCTTGCAAATGGAACTATTGATACTGGAACAACAATGGATGCAGGAGATCGTGAAGTATTTTTACCATTTGCTGCAAATAGATATTCTCTTATTAGAACTGATACTGGAGCAACAATTGAACTGACAGAAAATAAAATGTCATTCAATGCACCTAGCACTAAAATATTGAATATATTTAATATTGCTGGCGGTGCAGGTGCAGCAGTATTAGTTACTACTTTAAGAAAATCAAAACCAAGATCAAAAGTTAAAAATAAAATTAATATAAATTCGTTGATTGTAGATAAATCAAAACTTGAAGGGTCTGGTATTGGCACAACAACTTTAAATAATGGTCTTGAACATGGAAACTATCCTTTTGGAACTAGAGTTGAAGATGAAATTATCTCCGTAAATGCTCCTGACGTTTTAGAAATTCATGGAATATTTGAATCCGGTGGAACTGGAAGTCCTGCAGCCCCGAAAATGACGTTTTCTTCGCTAAGTAGTCAAACTTCTACAACCCAAGATATTGTTAATGGAGAAATACTTATTGGGCAAACTAGCGGATCTATCGCTATCTGTGTAGGAAAACCTGACAATCTAAGTGTATCTTTCATTACAAAAAATCAAATTGATTTTATTGAAGGTGAAACTGTCATCTTCCAAGATAGTTTGGTTGAAGGAATTATCAGTGCTGTTGTTGAAGAAAGTTTTAACATATCTTCAAATTATACATTTAGTACTGGCCAAAGAAAGTCCATTTATAGTCATAGTTCTTTAAGAAGAAGATCTTCTGCTTCTGCACCAACTAAAAAAATAATCACGTACTTTGCTTCTGCTAAGTATGATACCGGAGATACTGGAGATATTACAACTGTAGAAAGTTATACTTCTTTTGACTATGCTACGGAAATTCAATCTATTGATGGTATTTCTAACAGTGATATTATTGATGTTCGACCAAGAGTTTCAACTTATACAGTTTCTGAAGGATCACGTTCACCATTAGAATTTGAAGGAAGATCATACAATCAATCAGGTAATTCTGGGGCAAATATTCTTGCTTCACAGGAAAATTTAGTATTTGATTTTTCATACTATATTGGAAGAATTGATAGGTTATTCCTCACAAAAGACGGCAAGTTCCAAGTTGTTTATGGAACTCCTGCAGAAAAACCAGAACCTCCTGTAGGAATTAATGATGCAATGGAGATTGCATCCATCAAGTTACCTCCATACCTGTTTAATACTGAGCAGGCATCTATTAAATTCTTAGAACATAAGAGATATAGAATGTCTGATATTAAACAACTTGAGAATAGAATTAGAAATCTTGAGTATTACACTTCACTATCTCTTCTTGAGTCTAAAACAGAAAGTGCGTTTATCGCAGATTCTGATGGTCTCAATAGATTTAAAAGTGGATTTTTCGTGGACAATTTTAACTCCTTTAAATCGCAGGAGATGAAATCAACAATTAATAATTCTATTGACAGAAAAAACAAAGAACTCAGACCAAAGCATTATACAAATTCTGTTGATTTAATATTTGGACCAGTTGAGGGAGTTGACTCATCTACAGACTTTAAATTTAATATTATAGATGGTGAGAATATTTCCAGAAGTAGTGATATTGTCACTCTTAATTATTCTGAGGTCAATTGGTTACAACAAACATTTGCAACCAGATCAGAAACAATTACACCATTTACAGTAAGTTTTTGGCAGGGAACCATTGAACTTACTCCTTCTTCAGATACTTGGGTTGATACTGTTAGAGTTCAAACTAGAATTATTGAGACTGAGGGTAATTATGCTGCTACAGTTGATTACTATGAAAGAACAAACGAATTAGATCCCCAAACTGGATTTATTCCAATTCTCTGGGATTCTTGGGAAACTAATTGGACTGGCGTATTAGATACTGTTGAATCTGAAAGTAGAGCGGCAACTGATGCGCTTGCAGAATCTACTAAAAAACTTGATGGAACAACTGGTCCAGGTCAGTGGGTAAGAAGAAACACTACTACGGTTTCTCAAGAAGAATTCCAAGAAACATTTGATCTTGGAACAGAATCTAGAGGTGGAACAAGAACTATTGTTCATGAAGAATATGAGAAGAGTTCTATCAATGATAGGACTGTGAGTAGAGATTTAGTTCCATTTATGAGATCTAGAAATATTGAATTTAATTCAAGAAAACTAAAACCAGGAACTCAAATTTATCCCTATTTTGATGGAGTAGATGTTTCTAGGTATTGTACTCCAAAACTTATTGAAATTACAATGACCTCGGGTACATTCACTGTTGGTGAGAATGTGCGTAGTGTTCCTTTGAAGAAAGGTGTTTCTGCACCTAAATTTTATGCAAGAATTGCTCAAATTAATCATAAAGAAGGAGAATATAATTCTGCAACTAGAACTTATGAGCAAAACCCATACAACGGACAATTAATTCCTTCTTCATATAATTCTACGTCAACATTATTAAATATTGACACATATTCTTTATCAAATGAAACTCAAGGTGAGTATTATGGTTATATTGAAGTTGGTACTTTACTTGTTGGTGAAAGTAGTGGTGCTACAGCAACCGTATCCGATTTAAAATTAGTTGTTGACAACCAATCATCACTTATTGGTAGTTTCTATATTCCAGAAACAATTACTTCATATCATCCAAGGTTTGAATCTGGTATTAGATCATTTACTCTTTCCAGTAGTAATAATAATGACTCAGAAAACGTAACCACTATTGCATCGGAATTATACTCTGCTACTGGAATTATTGAAAATGAGGGTTCTGTTAGAAGTATTAGACTCGAAGATAGGAAAGAATTTGAACAGCAGACTGTAAGCAGATCTTCTGGCACACAAATTGTAGGAACCAGTGTAGTTAATAGAACCTCTCCAGAGACTATTACTGCTTGGTATGATCCACTTGCACAGACGTTTACTGTTGATGATGAAACTGGTATTTTTGTTACACGATGTGATATTTTCTTTAAAGAAAAGGATGATATGGAGATTCCTATCACCTTGCAGATTAGAACCGTAGATGGTGGAATTCCCACTTCTAAAGTTCTTCCTATGTCAGAAGTAATTTTGGATCCCGATGAGGTTTCAATTTCGACAGACAGTTCAATTGCTACGTCATTTACTTTCAAGGCACCAATTTATCTTGAAGGTAGAAAAGAATATGCAATTTGTCTTTCTACCAATTCTACAAAATACACTACATTCGTGTCAAGAATTGGTCAAGAAGATTTCCTAACAGATACTTTGATTTCCTCTCAACCATTCTTAGGATCACTGTTTAAGTCTCAAAATGCTTCTGGTTGGGAAGCAAGTCAATGGGAAGATCTTAAATTTACACTCTATAGAGCAGAATTTGAAACTTCTGGTTCTATTGATGTATACAATCCACGTCTATCAATAGGTAACAAACAGGTTCCAAATCTGTTACCCAATTCTCTTGAATTAAAATCAAGAAAACTTAAAATTGTCCTTAATGCTCCAGACGATACCCATAATGATTATAGATTAGGAAACACTTTCCAACAGGTGGGCACTAATGCTACAGGCAATTTAGTTGGTGCCGGTGGTTCTGCAACAGGGCAATTAACAGTATCCAATGGAGGTCTTGGGTATATTCCTTCAACTGGTGCTGAGACGCGGGCCATAGTTTTAACTACATTATCTGGAAATGGTAGTGGTGCTAGTGCCAATATTACTTTTCAAAATGGAGTTGCTATTGGTGCAACAATTGCGACTGATATTGGTGGTAGCGCGTACCAAGTAGGAGATGTTCTTAGTATTTCTAGTGATAATGTTGGAAGAGATTTGAGATTGACTGTTGCCGGAGTTGCTGCCACAAATACTTTGATATTAGATAATGTAATTGGTGATTTTGTTGCAAATAGTAGTAATGGAATTACATACGTTTCCAGTGATACGACAGTTGGTTTTACCACATTTGCTATTAGTAACGTTGCTGGAGTTGCATATCCAACTGAAATAACTACATTTAATAATGATTCTGATGGAAGACATATTAAAATTAATCATTTAAACCACGGCATGTATTTTAATGATAATAGAGTTGAACTATCCGGTATTGAATCTGATATAGTTCCAACTAGACTTTCAGTTGCATATGACGCAGGTTCAACATCAGCACTTTCAGTAGAAAATAATACCAATTTTGGCGAATTTGAGAATTTTCCTGTAGGCAATACAAATCGGGGATACTTAAAAATTGGTGACGAAATTATTGAATATACTGCAATTTCCGGTAGTAATGTTATTGGAGGAACAATTACTAGAGGTGCAAATAAAGCATCATACCCAATTGGCACTTTAGTTTATAAGTATGAATTGTCTGGTATTAATTTGGCTAGAATTAACAAAATTCATAATATGAATGATGTTACTGTTCCAAATCCAATTACTTTAGATTCTTATTATATTAAACTTAACGCTCAAGAGGTGTTTAATTTAAATAATTTGGATCGTAGTACTGAAAGAAATACAGATACTGCTCCTACACTTTATATAAAAGATACAAAATCTACTGGTGGATATGGAATTAGAGCATCTCAGAATATTTCTTATGGAATTATAACCCCAATGATCCAGTCTCAAACTGTCCAGGGTTCTACAATTAGTGCTAAATTTAGATCTACAACAACTGTTGGAATTAGTGGAAACGAAATTCCATTCGTTGATAGTGGGTTTGAATCTGTTACATTAAATAAACCAAATTTCCTCTCTACGCCAAGAGCAATATTTTCTAAAGTTAATGAGGATTTAAAACTTACCAGTGTCCCTGGCAATAAGTCTATGACTCTTAGACTTTTCCTCAATAGTGTTGATACAAGAGTAAGTCCTGTAATTGATTCTCAGAGAATGAATACTATTCTTTCTACAAATAGAATTAATAATCCAATATCAAATTATATTACGGACCCTAGAGTAAATAGTATTGATTCTGATCCTTCAGCATTCCAATATATTTCAAGAGAACTTTCACTAGAAAATTCTGCCACTTCACTCAAAATTGATCTTAATGCATATATTAATACATTCTCTGATATCAGAGCATTCTATTGTATAGGGAATGAAGCAACATCAAACCCAATTTTCACTGCATTCCCAGGATTCTCAAATCTTAAATCGAATGGAAGTATCATTAATCTAAAAGATAATGACGGCCGTCCAGATGCTGAAATTCAAAAAACAAACATTCTTGATTTTAATAGCAATAGTCTTGAGTATAAAGAATACACATTTACAATGGATAATCTGGAACCATTCCGATATTATAGAATTAAACTTATCATGAGTTCTACCAATGAAATTTATGTTCCTAGAGTTAAAGATCTTAGAGTTATTGCGCTAGCATAATGGATTATCATGGAGTAGAGGGTCACTCAAATCTTTTGAGAGACCCTAATAATGATGCAATTGTAAATATTGATATACTTGGTTATGAAAAATATATTGCTCAACGTGAAGCAAAAAACAAAAAGAATCAAAAGGTGCAAAACATAGAACAAGAAGTTTCTACTATGAAAGATGATATTACTGAAATTAAAAATTTACTAAAGGAGTTATTAAATGGATCCAAATGAAATAGAACTAAAAAATCTTTCTAAAAGTTTTGAATATACAAAACTAGCTGCTGAAATTGATGAGTGTAATGATATTGCCAATTTAAAAAATTTGGCAAAATCTTTCTGTAAACTTTATTTTAAGCAGCAAGAAACAATGTCAGTTGTAAGAGCAAATTATTAAGATAAATATAAACATAGGGAATTTGTGAGTAAATGGCAAAACCATCATCTAGACAAACTTTAATAGATTACTGTAAGAGGCAGTTAGGAGCGCCTGTATTAGAGATAAACGTTGCTAATGAGCAAATAGACGACCTAGTTGATGATGCCCTCCAATACTGGAATGAGAGGCACTATGATGGTGTTGAGAAAATGTATCTTAAACATGCATTTACTCAAGAAGATATTGATAGAGGAAAAGCAAGTGGAACAAGTGGAGTTGGTATAGTTACTACAAGTAACTCTTCAAATGTAGATGGATTAGGAACAGTTACTTCTAATTGGTATGAAAATTCAAACTTTATATCAGTTCCAAATTCTGTAATTGGAGTTGAAAAGATATTTAAATTTGATAGTAGTACAATATCCGGTGGGATGTTTAGTATTAAATATCAATTATTTTTGAATGACTTATATCAATTCAGTTCGATTGATTTACTTCAGTATTCTATGGTTAAGACTTATCTAGAGGATATTGATTTTTTATTAACTACAGATAAGCAGATTAGATTTAATCAAAGGATGGATAGATTATATTTGGATATTGATTGGAACTCTCAGGTGGTTGGCGAGTATATTGTATTAGAATGTTGGAGATTATTGGATCCAAACGATTTTTCAAAAGTATGGAATGATTTCTTTGTTAAAAAATATTTAACTATGTTGATCAAAAAACAATGGGGTCAAAATCTTATAAAATTCCAAGGAGTTAAACTTCCTGGTGGTGTGGAACTTAACGGAAGACAAATTTACGATGATGCTACAAAAGAAATTGACGATTTAATGCAGAAAATGTCCAATACATATGAAATTCCACCTTTGGATATGATAGGTTGATATTATGGCATTAAATCCATTTTTTACTCAAGGAACATCAACAGAACAAGGTCTGCTGCAAAGTCTTGTAAATGAACAACTTAAAATGTATGGTGTAGAAGTACACTATCTTCCTAGAGAGTATATTACATCAAAAAGTATCATAAGAGAAGTAATACAATCTTCATTTAATAACGCTTATCCCATAGAAGCGTATGTAGAAAACTTTGAAGGATATAATGACAATACTACATTATTATCAAAGTTTGGAATTCAATCTACTCAAGAAATAACTCTGATAGTATCTAAGGAAAGATATGAAAATTTTATTTCCCCTTTAATTGCAAATGTTAGTAATACGAAGATATCATCAAGACCAAAAGAAGGAGACCTTATATATTTTCCTTTAGGGGATAGATTATTTGAAATAAAATTTGTAGAGCATGAAAAACCTTTTTATCAATTACAAAAAAATTATGTATATGAATTAAGATGTGAACTCTTTAGATATGAAGATGAAATTATTGATACTGGAATTAGTCAGATTGACGATACTCTTGTAGGAAGTGATTCTGACGGTATTTCTGAAAGTGGTTTATCCACTATTCTTGGCGGAACATTGACTATGACTTTGGTTGGAACTGCTACAACTGCCACGGCGATTAGTGGATTAGTTAATGGGGGAATCCGTTCGATTACATTAACTAATCAAGGAGCATTTTATCCCACTGCACCAACTGTTGCAATATCATCGGCACCATCTAGCGGAATAACTGGTGTTGCTACAGTCATCATGGATAGAGATGCTATAAGTAAAATTTATCAAACAAATTCTGGCGCAGGATATATTTCTGCACCGTTAATTGAATTTATTTCCAGTACTGGTTTAGGTGCTAAAGCAACTGTAGGTATTGCAACCACTGGGGGAGTTGGTGTTACTACCATCACAGCAGGTGGTGGTGGGTATATGCTAACACCAACAGTAACCTTCTCTACACCAAAACATGTTGGAGCAGCAGCAACTGCCACTTTAGATTCTCCAATAGTTGGTGGTGGAGTTAGTGTAGTTTCTGCAACTGTTAGTGTAGGTTCTTCCGCTTTCTTATTCCCAGGAGGAACAACTGGAGGTGTTTTCTATAAAGAAGCACCAACAGTTATTTTTGCTCTCCCAACAGGTACAGGAAACGCTGCTCAAGCAACTGCAGCACTTGATAACTATAATTTAACTGGTGGAACAGTTGCTACTCTTGGATTGACAACTGGAGGTAGATTTTATACTTCGGCACCAACAGTTACCATCTCACATCCAGGATTTAGTTTTGCTTCCGCTACCATTGGAATTGCGGGTTCTTCAATAAATTCAAGTTCTGTTGCTTTCAGTACAACAGGTAGAGCATATACAACTGCTCCAACTGTTACTATCGGAACTGGTGTTGGAACTCATGTCCCAACACAAACTGCTATTGGTATTGCAACAATTCAACCAATCACTGGTTTTGTAACCGCAGTTTCTTTTAACGTTGCAGATTCATGGGCAACAGGAACTGGTGCAACTGTAGGATCTGGATATACGGTAACACCAACAATTTCTTTCTCAGGAAATACTGGCGCTATACAAGCAACTGCAACATGTACTATTGATGACTCTGGAATAGTTGATACTGTTAGTATTGGTAATAGTGGATATGGGTATGCTTCAACTCCAACCGTTACTATTGCAGGACCAGCTGGAGCAGATGAACAATTTAGAGCTCTTGGTATCACTACCATTAGATTCAACTCTATACAAACTCAAGGAACTCTTGGTATAAGTTCAACAGTAATTGCTGGAATTACAACAACAAATATTATTGTTGGTGATAGAGTGAGATTGGGTGTTGGTTATAGTGACCTTTATAATTTCATACCAGAGGATACTTTTGTAAGTTCTATTGGAATTGGAACTATATTCATTAATAACTCTACTACAAATGTAGGGATAGCGACATCCGTATTTGAGTTTGGTATTGACCAGTGTGGTATTGTCACTGGCATTGCTGTTACATTTGGTGGTGGAGGATATACAACTCCACCTTTAGTTTCTATCTCCAATACTGTAGGAGATAAGAATTATATCAATATAATTTCTGGAATATCTACTGCTACAGGTATTGCAACTATAAGTTCTGCAGGACAAGTAACTTCTATTTTGACAGAAAATTCTGGTTATGGATATGTCATTCCACCAGATATTATAATATCAAATCCAGGAACTTCTGATTCTGGAGATTTTGTCTTCAATGAAATTGTTACTGGTTCTACAAGTGGAACAAAAGCAAGAGTTAGAACTTGGGATACAAATACAAACACTCTTGAACTTGGTAATGTTACTGGAACTTTTGCTACTGGAGAAACTATTGTTGGATCAAAATCATCTGCTACTCATACAATATTCTCTTTAGATGTAGAACCTGCTGAAGATGGATTTGCTCAAAATGCAACTATTGAAACTGAAGCAGATGGGATATTAGACTTTTCCGAAAGAAATCCTTTTGGAATTCCTTAACTAAATATTATTATAGTGAACAAAAGTCATGTTTGAGCATTTTTACCACGAAATCTTAAGAAAAACTATCATATCATTTGGTACGCTTTTTAATAATATTACTATTCAGAAGAAAGATGCTTCTGATACGGATTTCAGTGTGATGAAAATTCCTCTTTCATATGGACCTACACAGAAGTTTTTAGCAAGACTTGAGCAGTCTGGGGACTTAAATAAGTCCACTGCAATGTCATTACCTAGAATGTCTTTTGAGTTCACTGGTCTTACTTATGATTCTTCTCGTAAGGTTACTTCAACTCAAAAGATTGCAGTAAAAGACCCAGATACACAAAAAAAAGTAAATAAAGTTTTTACTCCAGTTCCTTATAATATGCAATTTGAACTTAGCATTATGTCTAAGTTAAATGATGATGCATTACAAATTGTAGAACAGATTTTACCTTTCTTCCAACCTGCATTTAATCTTAGTGTGGAGTTGATAGATCAAATTAAAGAAAAGAGAGATATTCCAATCATTCTAGAAAATATTACAATGCAGGATGATTATGAAGGAGACTATAGCACAAGAAGAGTTCTTCTTTATACTCTAAGATTTACTGCTAAAACATATCTGTTCGGTCCTATCACAAGAGTCGAACCAATCAAACAAGCAACTCTTTCTTACTATACAGATAGTGCCGAGAAGAGAGATCTTGCATATAAAGTTACTCCAAGAGCAGTTAAAGATTATGATAACTCTGTAGTAACTAATCTTTCTGCAGATATTTTATCTAGTGCTACTAGTATTACTGTAGATGATGCAAGTAATATTACTGCAGATACATACTTTGAAATTGATGGAGAGTCTGTATATATTAAGAAAGTTACTGGTAGTAAAATTACTATTGACAGAGCAAGAGATAATACTATCGCCAAAGACCACGTTAAAGGTACTGCACTTAAATCAATTACACAAGCAGACAATGACCTTATTGAAATCGGAGATGATTTTGGATTTGATGGGGATACTTTCTTCTAATATAATATGACTGATAAATTTAATGGTTTAGATGAAGCGTTTAGTATAGCAGGAGAATTAATGCCTGCTGAAAAGAAAGAAATAGAACCAGTCAAACCCAAATCATTTTCTCCACAAGATATTCAAAAAGACTATGAGTATACCAGGGGTAACTTATATTCAATTATTGAAAAGGGTCAGGAAGCAATTAATGGTATTCTTGAACTTGCACAAGAAACTGAACAACCAAGGGCATATGAAGTTGCAGGTCAGTTAATTAAAAGTGTTTCTGATGCTACAGATAAACTGATGGAACTTCAGAAAAAGTTAAAGGATGTAGAAGAGACCAATACTCAAAAGGGACCAACAAACGTTACTAATGCATTATTTGTTGGTTCTACTGCAGAGTTACAAAAGATGATTAAAAAAGCAGACGAGAATATAAATAATTAAAAAAAGATGACAACAGTAACTGCTAGAATTGCTATTTAAATATCATGGCTGCTGATTTAAAAGATTTTTTCTCCGCTATAGGTAAAGCAAAAAAAGAAAAAGTGGACGAAGTTCGTTCTCTTGTGGGAGAAATTGATATTGATTCAATGTTCTCTCAAGTCAAAGTATCTATAGAAGAAGATAATAAAAAGAAAGAAGAACAGAAAAAACAAGTAGCAGCATTAGAATCTTGGTTATATAAAGAAGTAGTAGTAAAAGAAGAAGAAGAAGAAATTATTGAAGAATCTACTCCCATAGTTGTTCCTCACGAAGAAATAGAAGAGGAAGTAGAAGAGGAAGTAGAAGTAGTAGAAGAAATAGAAGAAATAGAAGAGGAAGTAGTAGAAGTAGAAGATGATAATACCGTTGATCAAGCACTAAAAATTCTCGAGACTATTAAGTCTAAAGAAGAAATAAGAGAAAATGTAAGTGACCCAGAAATTATTAAAATTCGTCGTGAACTAGAATATCTTAAAAATCTTGTTAATGCTCAAGGTGGAGGTGGTGAAGTTCGTCTTGAGTTCTTAGATGATGTTGATAGAGATTCGATTAAGGTTGATGGGAAAGTATTGTCCTATCAAGCATCGACAGGAAAATTTATTGGTGTTACCAATAGCGGAGAAGGAGGTGGTGGCGGTCTCTCCAATGTAGTATCAGACACTACTCCACAACTTGGTGGTAATTTAGATGTTAATGGAAAAAATATAAATGGAACAGGTGGCGTTAATGTTACTGGTGTTATAACAGCAACCACTTTTAGTGGATCTGCTGCTTCGTTGACAAGTATTCCTGCAGGGCAATTAACAGGAATAATTAGTGATGATAGACTACCGTCTACAATTACTTCAGATATTACTGGAAACGTAACTGGTAATACTTCGGGAACGGCAGGTGGGTTAACGGGTTCTCCTAGTATATCAGTTACAAATATTACAGCATCAGGTAATGTTTCTATTGCAGGAACACTTACCTATGAAGATGTAACCAATATTGATTCTATTGGAATCATTACTGCTAGATCTGGTATTGAAATTGGTGGTCCCGTAATCCTCAATCTTAATACATCAACCTCAACTACAGAATCAACTTCACAGAGTGCGGTAGATACATTTAGTGTTACTGATTATAGGTCAGCAAGTTATCAAGTGCAAATAACAAGAGGAACAGAATATCATGTTACTTCTTTAAATATTGTTCATGATGGAACAAACGTTTATGTTAGTGAATTTGGAACAATTAATACTGGTTCAGTATTAGCATCTTTCACAGCAGATATAAACTCTGGAAGTGTGAGAATACTTGCAACCCCAACAACTACATCATCTACAGTATTCAAAATGTATAGAAATCTAATAAGAGCATAAATAAATGAAAGCATTGTCTTGTTATAATGTCTGAACAGAAGTATTGTCGTCTTTGCAGAAAGAAAGAAACCAGAGGACAATGTTCTTATGGTCCAAGACTATACGATAAGTATAGTGTAGATGATGCTACCGAAAAGGAAACTGCTGATGCAGCAGATGAATCTGGTATTTCTGAAAATGATATCAAAAACTTCGCTAAAACTATTATTGAAAAATCGAAGAGTGGTGACTCTTCTTTGCGTGACTGGTTTGGCAAGAGTAAGTCTTCTGATGGCAAGCCTGGTTGGGTTCAGTTGGGTGGCAAATACTCAGGAAAACCCTGTGCAAAGCAACCAGGTCAAACAACCAAACCAAAGTGTGGTTCTAGTAAAATGAAAGCAGATCTTTCTAAAGATGAGGAACAAGCAGCGTTCCGCAGAAAGAATGCAAAAGATCCAAATCCAAATCGTTCAGGGAAGGCAATCAACGTGAAGACAGAAGAAACACTCCACGAAGGTGATTATTGGAATCCCGATCCCGAAAAAGATCGTAAACTAGGTGGTCCTGGGGCAAATCAAAGAGCACGCGAGGATCGTGCATCATCTTCATCTTCTTCTGCTAAAAAAGACGACTCTAAAAAATTGAGACCTGGTGAGTCTTATCTAGAATATTCTAAACGCCAGAAAGGTGGTTCTGCTTCTGTCAAACCTAAGAAAAAATCTTTGTTGGGCAAGTTAGGTTTGAGAAAAGAAGAATTAGATATTGATGAAGGTCACAAAAATCCTGAGAGTGTGAAAGGCATTGCTAAGGAACTTGATAAGGCTGTTGAGATGCACAAGAGTCAGGCAAAGAGACTCAGAAAATCTGGTGTATCTGAAGATTATGTTGATGAAGCATGTTGGAAAGGATATGAGAAGAAGGGTATGAAAACTATGTTTGGAAAGAGATATCCTAATTGCGTGAAAAAGACTAAGAAAGAAGAAGTAGAACTTATTCAGGTTAAAGAAGAGGGTAAGAAAGACGCTTGTTATCATAAGGTAAAGTCTCGCTATTCTGTATGGCCTTCTGCTTATGCCTCTGGCGCATTAGTTAAGTGCCGTAAGAAGGGTGCTGATAACTGGGGAAATAAAACAAAGAAAGAAGAATTAGAACTGACTGATGCATACGGTGAGACTTTTGCTGTAATCACTAACCTGATTGAACCAGAACCGATTCAAGTTGTCACCTCTGCTATAGATTATGATACATATGAATTGGAGGAAGCAACTAGAGTAAATGCGGAGACAGGAAATCTTATTCACGTAATTCTAACCTGGAAAGGAAGAACTTATGGAATGAAGATGTTCTTCCCTCAGGTTAGAATGCCTAAAAGGTCTGAAGTACAAACAGAATTGGAAAAAGTATATCCAGACTGTAGAGTAATGTATTTTAAGATCGTTGACAGACAACCTGGAGAAACATTTTTATATGTTTCTGAAGAAAGTCAAGTTGATGAGGCAGTAAAAGGTCAAGATACTGAAATGAGAAAAGCAGGATCTGCGGAAAGAAGATTGGGCGATAAGCGTCTTGCTCCTTCAAAAGGAAAAGGATATGCTGATCAGCAAAAACAATCCATTAATTATATGGACAGAAAAACCAAAAATAATAAAATTATTGTTGGTATGACTCACGAAGAAACTGAAGTTTCTGAAGGTGCTGCCTGGACTAAGAAGTCTGGTAAGAATAAAGAAGGTGGGCTCAATGAAAAAGGACGTAAGTCTTATGAAGCAGAAAATCCTGGTTCCGACCTGAAAGCACCATCTAAAGAGAAGGGTAATAAGAGAAGAGCATCATTCTGTGCAAGAATGAAAGGTATGAAGTCTAAATTGACTTCTGCTAAAACTGCTAGAGACCCCGATAGCAGAATTAATAAATCACTTAGAGCGTGGAATTGCTGATTAATTTATGAGTGACGTATATCTTGGTAATCCCCTTCTAAAGAAGGCAAATACTCCTATTGAGTTTACCCCGGAACAGGTTGAAGAATTTATTAAATGTAAACAAGATCCAGTTTATTTTACTAAAAAGTATGTAAAAATTGTGACCTTGGATGCAGGTCTCCAACCTTTCCTACCTTATGATTTTCAAGAGAAGTTAATTAATAACTTTCACGGAAATAGATTTAATATTTGTAAGATGCCCCGGCAGACTGGTAAGTCTACTACTGTGGTATCTTTTTTGCTGCATTATGCGGTATTTAATGCCAGTGTCAATATTGGTATCCTAGCAAACAAAGCAGCAACTGCCAGAGAACTTTTGGGAAGGTTACAAACTGCATATGAGAACTTACCAAAATGGATGCAGCAGGGTATCATAGCATGGAATAGAGGTTCATTGGAGTTGGAAAATGGTAGTAAGATATTGGCATCATCTACGTCTGCAAGTGCTGTCCGAGGTATGTCATTTAACATCCTCTTTCTCGACGAGTTCGCGTTCGTCCCAAACCATATTGCTGACTCATTCTTTGCCTCGGTTTATCCTACTATTACTTCTGGTAAAAGCACCAAGGTAATCATTGTTTCAACGCCTCACGGTATGAATCACTTCTACCGAATGTGGCATGATGCAGAGAAAGGTAAGAATGAATATATCCCAACAGATGTTCACTGGTCAGAAGTTCCAGGTAGAGATTCTGCTTGGAAATCGCAAACAATTGCTAACACTTCAGAGCAACAGTTTAAGGTTGAGTTTGAATGTGAGTTTTTAGGTTCTGTTGATACTTTAATTGCTCCTAGTAAATTGCGGAGTATGGTGTATGCGTCTCCAGTTAAACAAAATGCTGGGTTAGACGTACACGAACCACCAAAAGAAAATCACGATTATATAATGACCGTCGATGTTGCTAGAGGAGTCGGAGCAGATTACTCTGCATTTGTCTGCGTGGATATTACAGAGTTTCCTCATAGGATTGTAGCAAAGTATCGAAATAATGATATCAAACCTATGCTATTTCCAAATATAATTTATGAAGTAGCAAAAAACTACAATAGCGCATTTATACTCTGTGAGGTCAACGATATTGGAGACCAGGTAGCATCTATCTTACAATATGACCTTGAGTATCAAAACCTACTTATGTGCTCTATGAGGGGCAGAGCAGGGCAAGTTGTAGGTCAAGGATTTTCTGGCAAAAAAACCCAGCTGGGTGTGAAGATGTCCAAGACGGTGAAGAAAGTTGGATCATTAAATCTTAAGACAATGATTGAAGGGGATAAATTACTCTTCAATGATTATGAGATTATTTCAGAATTGACAACCTTCATTTCAAAACATAATTCATTTGAAGCAGAGGAAGGTTGTAATGATGACCTTGCAATGTGTCTGGTTATCTATGCTTGGTTAGTAGCACAAGATTACTTTAAAGAACTGACTGACCAAGATGTTCGTAAGCGACTATACGAAGACCAAAAAAATCAAATAGAACAGGATATGGCACCATTTGGATTTATGGATGATGGTATGGGAGACGATAGTTTTACTGACGATGATGGTGATAGGTGGTTTAAAGCAGATGAGTATGGAGACACTGCTGGTGGTATGGATTATATGTGGAGATACTGATGGAATTTGATAAGCAGATAAAATTAGGACATTTGCTTCTCAATGATAGAAAATGTAGAATTTGTGGCGAAACAAAAAATTTAGTAGAAGGATTTTACAGGACAAGAAAAAATAGAGGACCAGTAGCATCTTCATATTCGTATGAATGTAAAGAGTGCACTATAAAAAGAATTACTGATACTAGAAAAGATAAGTATAACTCGGTTTCTAAGATAAAAGACATTTATCCAGACTGGTAGTTCACTCCACGTTTCCCCACTGAAGATATAGTTTTTAATAAATATTTTCAGATAAACTGAGATTTACGGAGAAAAAAATGGCGACTCCTCAATTATCTCCAGGCGTACTCGTCAGAGAAGTTGATTTAACCAAGGGTAGAGTTGATAATGTTCTAGATAATATTGGAGCAATTGCGGGTCCTTTCGCGATCGGTCCAGTGAATGAACCCATTCAGGTTGACAATGAGCAAGCACTTATCGATGTATTCGGTAAGCCACAAGCAAGTGGTAACCAGTATGAGTACTGGATGTCTGCTTCCTCATACCTCTCTTACGGTGGCGTTCTGAAGGTAGTAAGAGCATCTGGAACCACACTTAACAATGCGAATGCAGGTGTTGGTGTTGCTGCTACAACTACTCTCTTAATTGAGAACTACGACGACTATTCAGAGAACCACGATACAGCAACAGACTTTACTTGGGCTGCTAGAAACCCCGGTACTTGGGCAGATGACCTGAAAGTTTGCGTCATCGACGACTTTGCAGATCAAACACTCGGAATTACTACAACTAACCTTGGCGCTATGGGCGTTACGGTTGGTGCTGGTGTTACCGCTGCAATTGCTGGTGCAACAATTCCTGGTCAAGGTTCTACTAGTTCTTTCACTGGTTACCTCAAAGGAATTATTACAGGTTTTACGACCTCAACCGTAGGTGCAAGTACAATTGATGTTAAAATTGTTTCTCGCATAGAAACAGTTGGTGGTGGTACAACAGAAACCAAGATTGCATACAACGAAGGAACACAATACGCTTCATTCGACACAGCAGATACTTTAACGTTTGTTGCAAGTAATGGCAGTAACCTTGGTTCCGGTGCAGTCCCAGTTGCTACTGCAGTTGATTGGTATGACCAACAGACTCTTGGACTTACTAACTCCACAGTTTTCTGGAAGACTATTGCTCCAAGACCAACTGCAAACAACTTTGTAACCACAAGAAATGGTTATAACGATGGCATTCACGTCGTTGTTGTTGATGATAAGGGTTCTGTAACAGGAGTTCAGGGTAATATCCTTGAGAAGCACATTAGTCTTTCTAAAGCAACAGATACAATTTCTGCAGTTAACTCTCCGCTGAAAGTTTACTACAAGGATTATATTGCTGACTTCTCTGCTAACGTATTTGCAGGTAAGAGTCCATCAGCAGCAGCAGATGCTGTTCATGGCACAACTCCAGTTGCAACTGGTTTTACTGCTTACACTGGTGTTCCATCTGCTTCTTATACTCCAATTACTACCGGTAGCGGCACTTGGGGACAGGCAGCACAAGGGGTAACGTTCTCCGCAGTTGGTAATGTTTCTTATACCTTCTCTGGTGGTAAGAACTACGGAGTCACTGGAGCAACCGATGAGTTCAAAGCAACTCTTGCAAATATTCAAACTGCATACTCATACTTATCTAATAAGGATGAAGTAGAAGTTGATTATCTAATCATGGGTCCTGGATGTACTGAAAAAGCAGAATCTCAGGCAAAAGCAAACTATCTGATTTCTCTTGCAGAATCAAGAAAGGATTGTATGGCACTGGTCGGTCCTCATAGAGCAGACCTAGTTGGTCAATCTAATACAACAACTCAGACTAATAACCTAATTGAATACTTTAGTCCTCTGACTTCTTCGTCATATGCTGTGTTTGATAGTGGTTATAAGTATCAGTATGATCGCTTCAATAACAAGTTCCGTTATGTACCTTGCAACGCTGACGTTGCTGGCATGATGACTCGTACTAACATTGTTGCATTCCCGTGGTTCTCACCTGCAGGTCAGGCAAGAGGTACATTGAATAATGCAATCAAACTTGCATACAATCCATCTAAGGCACAGAGAGATAAACTGTATCCTAACAGAATTAACTCTTTTGTAACTCAGTCTGGAACAGGAACATATCTCTTTGGAGACAAAACCGCATTGTCTTATGCATCTGCATTTGACAGAATTAACGTTCGCCGTTTGTTCCTTACTATTGAGCAAGCACTTGAGAGCGCAGCAAACGCACAACTCTTTGAACTCAACGATGAGTTGACAAGAGCAAACTTCAGAAACATTGTTGAACCTTATCTCCGTGATGTTGAAGCAAAGAGAGGTCTCTTTGGATTCCTTGTTGTTTGTGATGAAACCAACAACACTCCTGACATCATTGATAATAATGAGTTTAGAGCAGATATCTATCTGAAACCTGCCAAGTCCATTAACTATGTTACTTTGACATTCGTTGCTACACGCACGGGCGTCAGTTTTGAAGAAGTAGCAGGTAGAGTTTGATTTAGCCTTATCATAAATATCTAAAGGAGAGTAAAACAATGGCTACAAGAGCAAACAAAAACCTTTCGGCATTCAAATCCAGACTTATTGGCGGCGGTGCCCGCCCCAATTTGTTTGAGGTTGAATTAACAACCTTCCCCGATGCTATTTCGGGTGCATGGGATGCCGATACATTCCAATTCATGTGTAAGTCGGCAGCACTTCCTGCTTCCAATATTGCACAAATTGATGTTCCTTTCAGAGGACGCATTTTCAAAGTCGCTGGTGACAGAACTGTTGATACCTGGACCGTAACAGTTATCAATGATGAAAACTTTGGTCTCAGATATGCATTTGAGGCATGGATAGAGCACATGGCGAAACTTTCTAATAATATGGGTGCTACATTACCAGCATCATATATGTCCAACGCTACAGTTTATCAACTTGGTAGGGGTAAGGAATTATCAAGTAGCGATAATTCCGGCGGCAATAATGTTGTACTTGCACAGTATAACTTTATTGATATTTTCCCAACTAATGTTTCTCAGATTGACTTGTCTTATGACAATGGCGATCAGATTGAAGAGTTTACTGTAGAATTCCAAGTTAATTCTTGGAATAGAGGACAGTTATCAGAACCAGAAGAGTCGTAATATCTTAGGTTTAGTCCTTTCATAAATAAATTGAAAGGACTAAACCATAAATCATTATGTCGTCAAAGTTATTTGGATTCTCAATTGAGAATTCCGAACCACTACCGCAAAGTGCAGTATCACCCGTTCCTCCCAATGATGAGGATTCGGTTGATCACTATGCGACTAGTGGTTTTTTTGGTAGCTACGTAGATCTTGAAGGTGTATTCAGAAGTGAGTTTGATTTAATCAAACGATATCGTGAAATGTCTCTTCATCCTGAAGTAGATAGTGCAATTGAAGATATTGTAAATGAAGCAATTGTTTCTGATACAAATGATAGTCCTGTAGAGATTGAACTTTCAAATCTTAATGCTAGTGATGGTATTAAAGCAAAGATTAGAAAAGAATTTAAGCACATTTTAGATCTTTTGGACTTTGATAAAAAGTCTCATGAAATCTACAGAAATTGGTATGTTGATGGTCGTATTTACTATCATAAAATTATCGATATGAAAAATCCCCAAGAAGGGATTAAAGAATTAAGATATATTGACGCAATGAAAATGCGTTATCTCCGCCAGCAAAAGAAAAAACCCGGAGAAACACAAACTCTCAATAATCAACTTAGAGGATTAAAAGATCCTATGGAGTATGATTTTCCTGAGATTGAAGAGTTCTTTATCTACAATCCAAAATCAGGGGGAGGAACTACTTCAGCAATCCAAAGTGGAGGAAGTCAAGGAATTAAGATAGCAAAGGATGCTATTACTTACTGCACTTCTGGTCTTGTAGATAGAAACAAAGGAATTACACTTTCATATCTCCACAAATCAATCAAGGCACTCAATCAGTTGAGAATGATTGAGGATGCTTTGGTTATCTACCGTTTAAGCAGAGCACCTGAGCGTAGAATTTTCTATATTGATGTTGGTAACCTACCTAAGGTTAAGGCAGAACAGTATCTGCGTGATGTTATGCAGAGATATCGTAACAAACTTGTGTATGATTCTAGCACTGGTGAGATTCGTGATGACAAAAAGCATATGAGTATGCTTGAGGATTTCTGGTTACCACGTCGCGAAGGCGGTAGAGGAACAGAAATTTCTACACTACCTGGTGGACAAAACCTAGGAGAAATCACAGATATTGAGTATTTTAAGAAGAAATTATTTAGAGCACTCAACGTTCCCCCATCTAGAATGGATGGTGAAGGTGGATTTAATCTTGGTAGATCATCTGAAATTCTTAGAGACGAACTGAAGTTTACTAAGTTTGTTGGACGTTTGAGAAAAAGATTCTCAAATATGTTCAATGATATGCTTAAAACTCAACTTATCTTGAAGAACATCGTTACTCCAGAAGACTGGAATAAGATGAGTGAGCATATTCAGTATGATTTCCTATATGACAATCATTTCTCAGAACTCAAAGATACTGAGTTGATGAACGAAAGACTGAATCTTCTACAAACTTCCGAACCATATATTGGCAAGTATTATTCTCAGGATTATGTTCGTCGTAAAATCTTGCGTCAAACTGATATGGAAATTATCGAGCAGGATAAGATTATTGCAGAGGAAATAAAGAAGGGACTTATTCCAGATCCTGCAACAATTGACCCTGCAACTGGATTGCCTTTTGCTGAAGAAGACCCAGCAGTTGGTCAAAATATTTCAGCACCAATGGAACCAGATATTGATGGAAGTTCTACTGAAGCACCTGAAATGCCAAAGGGTGGAGAGATTTAGTATAAATACCGGTAGTATATCATACTTATTATAAATGGAAGAACTTCTAGATATGATGGTTACTGATGAATCACCTTCCCAAATCAGTGACACCATTAAAGATTTACTCTATGCAAAAACTGCAGCAAGAGTTGATGCTTATAGACAAGTAGTTGCTGGTTCTACCTTTGGAGAACCAAATACAGCGGTTGAAGCAGAGATGGAAACTGAAGTAGAGACTGAGCAATCTACTGAGGAAGAAGAGTAATTTATAAATAAAACATAACAGTCATATAAAAATGTCTAGGACACTGATTAAAGCTGCGGAAGCGCAACTACCAACTACAACAGGTGCAGCGACTAGTTTTGCTTCGGCAACTGCTGTTCGCTTAGTTAATACTGCTACTGGAGCAGATCATTTAGTTACTGTTGTTGAAACTCAAAGCGGAACAGTAGTTGGTTCTTTTACAATCATTAGAGGAACCGTAGAGGTTTTGGAAAAACAATCTAGCCACTGTGTGTTTGCCGCAAATACTGCAGTAAAAGGAGCACAAGTAGGATTTACCAACTAAAGAAATGAAACTTATCACAGAAGAAATCGAACAGGTAGAATTTATCGTTGAACAACGCAACGGTAAAAAGAACCTGTATATCGAAGGTGTTTTCCTTCAGGGTAACATTCAGAACCGTAATGGTCGGATGTATCCTATGGAAACTCTTAGAAAAGAAGTTGCCCGTTACAACGAAAGCAACATCACCTCTGGGAGAGCACTTGGAGAATTGGGTCATCCCGATGGTCCTACAGTAAACCTTGATCGTGTTTCGCATAAAATCGTTTCTCTTAAAGAGAGCGGTTCAAACTTTATTGGTAAGGCAAAAATTCTTTCTACCCCTATGGGTAAGATTGCAGAATCCCTTATTAGTGAAGGTGTGAAACTTGGCGTTTCTTCGCGTGGTATTGGTTCACTAAGACCATCGAGAGATGGTGTAAATATTGTTGGCGAAGATTTTATGCTCGCCACTGCTGCAGATATTGTAGCAGACCCTTCTGCTCCTGATGCTTTCGTTGAAGGTATTATGGAAGGTAAAGACTGGGTGTGGGAAGGTGGTATTCTCCGTGAAAAGTATGCTGAGCAAACTAAGCGTAGAATTAATACATTAGTTGATACCAAACAATTAGAAGAGAATAAGTTATTCTTATTTGACCAATTCCTTTCTAATTTATAAAATTATAAATAAATATAGATTAAAATCAGAGGTAATCGGAGAGTTCAAATGTCTCGTGGAAAATCATTACAAGAAATGGAAGTAAAGACACCGCAATCCCGTACTGCAGTTAACGCTGGTGCGAAGGCTGGAGATCCAATGCCAACTATGGCGGATCCCGGAACCCAACTGGGTTCGGTCGAAGATCTGGGTGGACCCACCCCAGAAAATTACAAGTCCGATGACGATTCAGCAAAGCTGAAAACTCCAAGCGGATCCCTTAAACAAGTTAAGGATGTAATTACAAAGGGTGCAAAAGCAGCAGATGCTATGCAGACCATGAAGAAAGAAGAAGAAGAATTCTCCTCTGAAGAAACCATCGAAGAAGAAGAAGTTACTACTGACGAAGTAGTTTCTGAAGAAGAAGTTACTACTGACGAAGTAGTTTCTGAAGTCGAAGAGTATAACGTCGAAGAAGATGTTAATGCTCTCCTTGGTGGCGAAGAACTTTCCGAAGAATTCAAAGCAAAAGCAAAGACGATCTTTGAAGCAGCAATTTCATCTAAAGTTGCTGAAATCAAAGAACAACTAGAAATTCAATGCGAAGAAAAATTAGTTGCTGCTCTCTCAGAAGAGAAAGAAGTACTAGCCGAGCGTGTTGATTCGTATCTTGAGTACGTCGCTGATGAGTGGTTTGAAGAAAACGCACTCGTCATCGAAAGCGGTCTTAAGACCGAAATGACCGAATCATTCCTTACTGGAATGAAGAGTCTTTTTGAAGAACATTATGTATCAATCCCTGAAGAAAAATATGATGTGCTTGAGAGCATGGTAGAAAAACTAGATGATATGGAGACCAAACTCAATGAGCAAATTGAGAAGAACATCACACTGAATAGCAGACTTGCTGAATCAGTTGCTGATGGTATTCTTGATAACGTTTCTGAAGGACTAGCTTCCACGCAGAAAGAAAAGCTTGCCTCACTTGCCGAAAGTGTGGAGTTTGAAAGTGAGACATCTTATCGTGAAAAACTGGAGACACTGAAGGAATCGTATTTCAATTCCAAGACTCAGGCTCCACAAGCAAAGACTGAAACCCTTTCCGAGGGTGTTGATTCTGCAGGATCCGAATCTTATTCGGGTTCAATGGCAGCATATATGAAAACCCTGGGATCCTTTGGTCTCGGCAATAACTCCTGAATTCAATATTAATTCAAACAAAAACATACACTAGGTAAAAAGCAAATGTTCCATTCTGAACATCTGCAGGAAAAGTGGGCACCTCTTCTCAATCACGAAGGTTGCGAGAAAATCTCTGACAATCATCGTAGAGCTGTCACTGCCGTCCTGTTAGAAAACCAAGAAAAATTTTTAAAAGAGCAATCCGCATTTGAGCATGGCGGAATGCTGACGGAAGGCCCTAATATGTCTGCTGGTGCAGACGGATTTCAGGGCGGTGCAACCGCTGCAGGTCCTGCCGCCGGTTTCGACCCCGTTCTGATCTCTTTGATCAGACGCTCTATGCCTAACCTGGTCGCTTATGACCTGGCAGGCGTCCAGCCTATGTCTGGACCTACTGGACTCATCTTCGCGATGCGTTCCAAGTATCAGACTCAGAGTGGCACCGAGGCATTCTACAACGAAGCAGACACAGCATTCTCTGGTCAAGATTCCGACTTCAACAACACCAACGGCATGACCGGTGTTGCTGCTGGTATGGGTACAACTGCACAAAGCGGCAGCAACCCTGGTCTCTTGAACCCAACCGCATCAGCATCTCAAGAGGTGTATGATGTTGGTCAGGGTATGCGTACCGACTCGGCAGAAAAACTGGGTGATGGCACCGAAGGTGAATTCAACCAGATGGCTTTCTCGATCGAGAAGGTCACCGTTACTGCTAAGTCTAGAGCACTGAAAGCAGAGTACTCTTTAGAACTCGCACAAGACCTTAAGGCAATTCACGGTCTGAACGCTGAAGCGGAATTGGCAAACATTCTCTCCACAGAGATTCTTGCTGAAATCAACCGTGAAGTCATCAGAACCATCTACAAGACTGCAGAGCAAGGTGCTGTTAACAACACCGCAACTGCTGGTCAATTTGACCTCGACGTTGACTCCAACGGTCGTTGGTCTGTTGAGAAATTCAAGGGTCTTCTCTTCCAAATCGAAAGAGACGCTAACGCAATCGCACAGCGCACTCGTCGTGGAAAGGGCAACATCATCCTCTGCTCCGCAGACGTTGCTTCTGCTCTGACCATGGCAGGCGTGCTCGATTACACCCCTGCACTCAACGCTAACCTGAACGTTGACGACACCGGCAACACCTTCGCAGGTGTTCTCCAAGGTAAGTATCGCGTATATATCGATCCTTATTCGGCAAACACCGGCACTGGCACTTCTGACCAGTATTACGTCGTTGGTTATAAGGGTTCTTCCCCTTATGACGCAGGTCTATTCTACTGCCCATACGTTCCTCTTCAGATGGTTCGTGCAGTTGGCGAGAACACCTTCCAGCCAAAAATTGGCTTCAAGACGCGCTACGGCATGGTTGCTAATCCCTTCGCACAAGGCGATTCGCAAGGTCTCGGCGCACTCACCACCAACGCTAACCGCTACTATCGTCGCGTTCGCGTTAAGAACCTCATGTGAGTCAAGTGGTTGCTGCGGAAGCGGTTGCCCCACATGTCCTTTCAGACCCCCTCATCGAGGGGGTCTTTTTTTATGCTAAATATCTAAAAACCGATGTCATATGTAACCCCCATTGAGAATAGGAACTATTTGGCACCTGTTGGGTTTATATTCCGGATTGATAGAATTCCTCAAGTATCATATTTTTGCAATCAAGCAAATATTCCCGCAATGGATTTGGGAGTAGTTATTCAACCTTCTTACCTTAAGGATGTTCCAGTTCCTGGTGATAAAATTGAATTTGGCGATTTAACAGTACGTTATCTTATTGATGAAGATTTTGGAAACTATATGGAAATTCAAAAATGGATTCGTGGATTAGGTTTCCCAGATAGTTTAAAAGAGTTTAATGATTTTGAATCGCAAAAAACTTTACCAAATAGTATCAATACTATTTTTGACGGGCAAGGGGATAATATCTACTCTGATGGTACTCTTCAAATTTTAAGTAGCAATAACGTACCTAAGTTCCAAGTTAATTTTAAAGACCTGTTTCCATACTCATTATCAACATTAACCTTTGATGCTACAGATACTGATATCGAATACTTTACAGCAGAGGTATCTTTCAAGTATACTAACTATAATATAACAAATACTAGAGGACAAGATTTATGAGTTTTGATCTTGAATCTATTCAAGATATGTGGGAGAAAGATTCTAAAATAGACCCAGACAATTTACATAATGAGTCTTTAGGTATTCCAGCACTCCACGCAAAATATTTTGAATTATATAATACAATCTTTCTTTTAAGAAAAAAAGCAGAGCAGCAACGTAAGAATATTCGCCACGAACGTTATGAATATTTTAGTGGAAAATCGGACCCAGAAATTTACATAGACAATCCTTTCCCTAAAAAAATTAGAGATAAAGATACCATGCAAAAATATTTGGATGCAGATGAAAAACTTTCAGGGGTTTCATTAAAAATTGATTACTATGAAACTATGCTAGTGTATATTGAGAGTATACTCAAACAGATAACTAATAGAACTTATCAGATTAAAAACGCAATTGAGTTTATGAGGTTTAATGCAGGACTCGGATAATGGATGAAGAATTTCAACCAAGTCAAGATTTTGATTACTCAGTTAATTTAACCATAGAGGATATTTACCTCTTACATCACTGCGTTTTAAAAAGAATTGAAAATTGGGAAGGTTCTCCTGCTAGACATCCAACCGAACAAGAACATCTTTGGTACTTAAGAGATTCTTTGTATAGAATAATATTGGAATATAAGTTTGAGAATATGTAATAAATATTATTAGATGAATGGATCTTTGTGATTGATACGTCAGCAAATCTTGTTATATCTAAGTCCAACGAAGTATTTTTAAAAATCAATACAGAACCTCATATAGAGTATGAACTTAGAGACCACTTTAAGTTTGAGGTTCCTAATGCAAAATTTATGCCACAGTATCGTGGTAGAAATTGGAACGGAGAGATACATCTCTTTGATATGCGTTCCAAACAAATCTATGTCGGTCTGTTAGATAAAATTATAAGTTTCTGTAAGCAATACGATTATTCTTACACGTTTGAGGATAATAAATTTTATGGCACCCCATATGAAGAGAATGATGAGATATCATATGAAGGTGTCAAGGATTATATGCATTCCATTTGTTCTCATACTCCCAGGAAGTATCAAATTGAGGGAGTATACGGTGCTTTAAAACACAATAGAAAGCTATTGATAAGCCCCACTGCTTCTGGCAAATCTTTGATGATTTATTCTCTTGTAAGATACTACGAGAACCAAGGGAAAAAAGTTCTTTTAGTTGTTCCAACGACATCTCTTGTAGAGCAGATGCACAAGGATTTTCTTGACTATGGTTGGGATGCTGATTCATACTGTCACCGTATCTATTCTGGTCGAGAAAAGCATAGTAATGTTCCAATAACTATTACTACCTGGCAATCTATCTATAAGTTAGAAAGATCTTGGTTTGAAGAATATGATGTGGTAATTGGTGATGAGGCACACTTATTCAAGTCTAAGTCTCTAATCAACATTATGACCAAACTTCATCATGCTAAGTATAGATTTGGATTCACTGGAACTTTAGACGGCACACAGACGCATAAGTGGGTGTTAGAGGGAGTCTTTGGTCCTTCATACAAAGTTACCAGAACAGATGAGTTGATGAGGCAAGGACATTTATCCCAATTAGATATTCAGTGTATTGTTCTCAAACATCCTCCTCGTAAATTTGATGTATTTGAAGATGAAGTACAATACTTAATTACTCATCAACAAAGAAATAATTTTATTACTAATCTTGCATTAGATATGAAGGGTAATACTCTTGTGTTATTTGCAAGAGTAGAAGCACATGGTCAAGTACTTTTCGACAAGATAAATAATCAAAAGAAAGATAACCAAAAAGTATTTTTTGTCCACGGTGGAGTTGATACTAAAGAAAGAGAGTTAGTAAGAGAAATAACTGAAAGAGAAGACAACGCCATTATTGTTGCATCTTATGGAACTTTCTCTACTGGTATCAATATTAAAAATCTCCATAATGTTATCTTCGCCTCACCTAGCAAATCCAGAATCAGAAACCTTCAAAGCATTGGACGTGTGCTTAGAAAGGGAAAAAACAAATTAAAAGCAACTTTATACGATATATCTGACGACTGTTCAACTACTACAAGAAGAAACTATACGCTTAATCATTTTATAGAGCGGATTAAACAATATAATGAGGAGAAGTTTAATTATGAAATTGTTACAATACAACTCAACGGAGGAATATGATAGAAGAAGATTTTTACGCAACTATTAAACTTAGAAGCGGAGAAGAAATATTTGCTAAAGTAGCAGCCTCTGAAGAGCAAGACAGAACGATGCTAATAGTTTCTAATCCGATTAATGTAAAGGAAATTAAATCTAAAACAGATAATGTAGTTGGTTATAAAATAGAACCATGGTTAAAGACTACATCTGAAGATATGTTTATAATTAGATTGGATGATGTTCTTACTCTATCAGAATCATCTGATATAGAAATTATAATGATGTATCAGGAATATGTTAGAACTGGCAGTAATAAAGACAAAAATGATGGTTCTTCTAAAATAGATAGAAAGATGGGATATCTCTCTAGTGTAAGAGATGCAAAAGAAATCCTAGAGAAGATTTATAAAGGTTCTAATAAAGATCCTAAAGAATCTAAGTAATCTATAGCTATCTCTTCAAACCCCACAAAGGTATTCTACACATGGTTTGGGTACTTGTCAAGTGTTCGTATTGATACTTGTCAAGTATATGTATTGATGATATAATATATACATATTAAGATGAAAACTTATGGTAGGCACTACGATGGCCAAGAGGAAAAGGTCAGAACATTACGTTAATAATAAAGAATTCCTTGCTGCACTCGTTGATTATCGTAGTGAAGTTGAAAGAACTTTTATTGCTTTGAACGGCAGAGAACCTACTAAACAAGATAGGTCACAGAGATGGGAAACTAAACCTTGTATTCCACGATATATTGGAGAGTGTTTTTTAAAGATTGCTAATCACCTATCTTTCAAACCTAATTTCGTCAACTACATGTTCAAAGAGGACATGATCTCTGACGGAATTGAGAATTGCGTTCAGTATATACATAACTTTAACCCAGAAAAATCCCAGAACCCTTTTGCGTATTTCACTCAGATTATTCATTACGCTTTTCTGCGTCGTATTCAGCGAGAGAAAAGACAGTTAGAAATCAAGAACAAGATTATTGAACGGTCAGAGTACAGTGAGGTCTTTGACGACAACAACACCCTTGACGGATCCAACTACAGCGAGTATAATAGTATCAAGGACGCTGTCCATAGTAAACTCCGTTATCAATGAGAATTGCGATCATTACAGATCAGCACTTTGGTGCCCGTAAGAACTCTAAACTTTTTCATGACTATTTTTTAAAGTTCTACAATGATGTCTTCTTCCCCACTATTGAGGAAGAGGGCATTACTACTATTGTAGATATGGGTGATACATTTGATAGTCGTAAAGGTATTGATTTTTCGGCACTCTCTTGGGCAAAGAATAATTACTATGACAGACTCCAGGATATGGGAGTTACTGTTCATACTATCGTTGGTAATCATACTGCATACTATAAAAATACTAATAATGTCAATGCAGTTGACTTACTACTTCGCGAATATAAAAACGTTATTATATATTCTGAACCAACAGAAGTTAAACTTGATAAACTTGGAGTAGTATTTGTTCCTTGGATTAATGATGAGAACGAAAAATATACTTTAAAAGTACTTAATAAGACTAAGTATGACTGTGTTATGGGTCACCTTGAACTCAGTGGGTTCAGGGCACATAAGAATGTGGTGATGGACCACGGTATGGATAAAGAAGTCTTCTCTAAATTCTCTACTGTATACAGTGGTCACTATCACACACGTTCTTCTGACGGCAAGATTTCATATCTGGGTAATCCTTATGAAATGTTCTGGAACGATGTAAATGACTCTAGAGGTTTTCATATCTTTGATACAGATACTAGAGAATTGACTCCGATTAATAATCCATATCGGATGTTCCACAATTTGTATTATGATGACGAGTCTCATCAAATGGTAGATGTTACTCCATATGAAAATAAAATTGTAAAAGTTATTGTTAGGAACAAACCAAGAGTTAAAGAGTTTGAGAAGGTTATTGATAAACTATATTCTATAGGTGTTGCCGAACTAAAGATCGTAGAAAATTATGATTTTGGTGGATGGTATGATGATAAAGAATTTTCTGCTATGGAGTCTGAAGATACGCTTTCTATTTTGGATAGATATATTCAAGAGGCAGAAGTAACTCTTGACAAATCAAAGATTCAAAATATTATCCGAGATACGTATCAAGAGGCATGTGAGATGGTGTAATGTTTATTTTAACGATTTTAGGAAAGGAAACTGACGGGGCATATTCTGTTGCTAACAAAGACGGAACAGATATTCTTTATATCTTTCAAGAAGAAGACGATGCATCGCGATATGCTATGATGTTAGAGAATTCTGGTAGTCCAGAAATGCACGTTATTGAAGTTGATAATGAGGCTATGATTGAAACCTGTGTGCTGCATAATTATAGTTACACACTTATTACTCCTAATGACATTGTGATTCCCCCTGATACTGAGCATGATCTTATTTAAAACTATTAGATGGAAAAACTTTCTTTCTACTGGAAACCAATTCACCGAAGTCAGTCTTACTCAAAATAATACAAATTTAATTATTGGTACTAATGGTGCAGGTAAATCTACTATTTTAGATGCGCTTACATTTTCTTTATTTGGTAAACCTTTTCGTAAAATTAATAAACCACAACTAATCAATGCAACTAACGAGAAAGACTGTCTTGTTGAAGTTGAATTTACTGTAGGTAATGTTGAATGGAAAGTTGTTCGTGGTATCAAACCAAATATCTTTAAGGTTTGGAGAGACAATGAACTGCTAGACCAAAGTGCATCTGCTAACGACCAGCAGAAATGGTTTGAGCAAAATGTATTGAAGATGAATTATAAATCTTTTACTCAAATTGTAATTCTGGGTAGCAGCACATTTGTTCCATTTATGCAACTGACGGCAAATAATCGTAGAGAGGTTATTGAAGACCTTTTAGATATTCGTATTTTCTCTACGATGAATACCGTTATAAAGGACAAAATTCGTGCCTTACGTGAAGATATTAAAGTCTATGAACTTAAGAAAGAATCCTTGCTTGAAAAGGTTTCGATGCAAGAAGACTTCATGGAAGAACTTGAGAATCGTGCCAAGCAAAATGTTTCGGATAAAGAACTAAAGATTGGTAATCTTCTTGTAGAAGAAAATGATTGGATGGGAATCAATGAAACAAAGAATATTGAACTCGCTAGTTTGCAAAAACGGATAGAAGGATATTCTGGTTCTTCAGAAAAACTTCGTACACTTGGTAATCTAAAAGGTAAGATTTCTAACAAAGTATCAACTATTACCAAGGAACATAAATTTTTCACACAAAATACGGTCTGCCCCACCTGTACACAATCTATTGAAGAGACCTTCAGAATAAATAAGATTGAAGACGCTCAGAATAAAGCAAAAGAGTTGCAATCCGGTTATAATGAACTGGAGGAGGCAATTAAAAATGAAGAAGATCGAGAGCGTCAATTCACTGTTCTATCAAAGGAGATTTTAGTCCTCAATAATGGCATTTCTAAAAACAATACTCAGATCGCTGGATGTCAGAGACAAATCAGAGATTTGGAATCGGAAATTCAAAGAGTTACCGATCAAATTGCAAACCGAAATGTTGAAGATGAAAAGTTAACTTCTTTTAAGGAGAATCTAAAAACCACATACGACGAACTCGCTAAGAACAAGGACACAATCCAATACTACGATTTTACTTATGGATTGCTTAGAGACGGTGGAGTTAAATCCAAAATCATTAAGAAGTATCTACCGCTGATAAATCAGCAAGTTAACCGTTATCTTCAGATGATGGATTTCTATATTAACTTCACACTTGATGAGGAATTTAACGAAACCGTCCAGTCCCCTATTCACGAAGACTTTTCTTATGCTTCTTTCAGTGAAGGAGAGAAGATGAGAATTGACCTAGCACTTCTCTTTACTTGGCGTGAAGTAGCAAAGATGAAGAACTCAGTCAACACCAATCTTTTGATTATGGATGAGGTATTTGATAGTTCACTAGACGGATTTGGAACTGAAGAATTCCTAAAGATTATTCGTTATGTCATCAAAGATGCTAATATCTTTGTTATCTCTCACAAGGCAGGATTAGAAGACAAGTTTGAAAGTGTCACACGATTTGAGAAAATCAAAGGGTTTTCCCGCATGGTCAAGTGAAGAGAGACACTTTAAAAAGCAGCACACTACCTCGCCTCACAGCGGGGTTCTTTTGTATGATAGGTCCATAAGAAACAAAACCATGACCAAGCACGAAGTCAAATCACAACTTGCCAAACTGTTGGCTACTGAGGATTTGGTGGTTGAGCACAGGTTTGTTGAGACTGCTCAGTTCAATGTGCAAACCCGTGTGCTGACTCTGCCTCGTTGGGAGAGAGCAAGTAATAGCGTTTATGATATGCTAGTTGGTCATGAAGTTGGTCACGCACTCTTTACTCCAAATGTAGATCCTCCTAAGGGTGTCCCTCACTCCTTCATCAATATTACCGAGGATGCTAGGATTGAGAAACTGATGAAACGAAAATATCCTGGTCTTACTAAAACTTTTTTCAGAGGTTACAAAGAACTTTCTGATGAAGATTTCTTTTGTCTAGAAGGTGAGGATATTAGTAAGATGACTCTTGCTGACCGTGCTAATCTTTATTTCAAGATTGGTAACTATATTGAAGTTTCTTTCTTTAATAGTAAAGAGAAAGAGATTATTAAGATGATTGCAGATTGCGAAACCTTTGCAGATGCTTGTATTGCTGCAGAAGAGATGTATCGCTATGACAAGCAATCCCAGAAAGAACAACAGCAAAATATTGATATTCCTGCATCATCTTCCGATTCAGGTTCTAGTCAAAGTGATAGGGAAATGACGCATGAGGAGATGCAAGAAGAAGCAGAGAGACGGGAAGAAGAAAATGAGCAGACTGAAAATGAATCATCTATACAAGATGAAACTCTAGAGAATAATACTGGTTCCAATGGCAGTGTTATTGAACCTGAAGTAAGGACTGTTGATACTCTTGATGAAAGTCTACGTGAATTGGTATCTAATACTGGTGCTGACAATATCTACGTTGAACTTCCCAAGGTAAATCTTGATACTGTTATTGGTAAGAATAAAGAAATTCATAACTATATTGATTCCAACTGGATGATTCGTGATGAAAGAGATACTTTTAGAGTACCTGACTCTACATACAACCAATTCAAACGTTCTTCCCAGAAAGAAGTCAACTATCTTGTAAAAGAGTTTGAATGTAAAAAGGCAGCAGATTCTTATGCCCGTGCCTCTGTATCAAAAACAGGTGTTCTTGACTGCACTAAGCTACATACTTATAAGTATAATGACGATCTTTTCAAGAAGGTCACTACGCTTGCTGATGGTAAGAATCACGGACTAGTTTTTGTTCTTGATTGGTCTGGTTCTATGGCACCAGTTCTTGAAGATACCTGCAAGCAACTTTTCAACTTAATTTGGTTCTGTAAGAAAGTAAATATTCCTTTTGAGGTCTATGCTTTCACTAATGAGTGGATTCGACATAATACTCTTGCTAATGGTAATTGGGCACCTCTACCTTCTCACTATGAAGCAGAAGATGGACAACTTGTTGTTGAAGAGAATTTCTGTATGATGAATATTCTTACCAGTAAAGTTAATGGTAAGACTCTTGACCATCAGATGAAAAACATCTATCGCATTGCTTATTATTTTGCTTGTCGTGGTTGCTTTTCTTATGAACCTGGTCGCCGTGTGTCTCTTTCTGGGACACCATTGAATGAAGCAATTATCAGTCTTCATCAGATTCTTCCCACTTTCCAACGTGAAAACAAACTGCAGAAAGTTCAGTGTGTAATTCTGACTGATGGTGAGGCAGGTTTTGTTAATCGTCATGCCTTGGTTACTAACTACAAAGGTGAGGAGCATATTGGTTATAAGCGATTGGTTGCTGATCGCACTTTTGTCCGTGATCGTAAAATTGGTAATACTTATCAACTTGGATATCGTTTTCATGAATTTACTGATATTCTTCTTCGTAATCTCAAAGATAACTTTGTTGATATGAATCTGATTGGTATTCGTGTTCTTGCTCCTAGAGATGCTAATCAATTTATCAAAATGTATCATGGCGATACTTGGTCTGAAGAAGCAGTAAAAATCAATAATACTTGGCGTAAAGAAAAGAGTTTTACTATTAAGAACTCTGGTTATGACTCATACTTTGGTATGTCTGCTACAGCACTAAACCAGGAAACTGATTTTGAAGTTAGTGAAGGTGCTACTAAAGCAAAAATCAAATCTGCTTTTGTAAAGTCTTTGAAGATTAAAAAATTAAATAAACGTATCCTTGGAGAATTTATCTCCCTAGTTGTATGAAAGAGTTGCCAGAATGGAGAAAGAAAGCACTTGCTGACCCTTCTCTAAAATCGGAACAGGTAGAAATACTAATACACGGACCTAAATCTTTATCACAAGCATGGTTCCTAGCAGCAATGAGATACAAATACGGACGGTCAGAAGACTGACCACCTCCCCCTAGAAACCAACCCATCCTGCCTTATACTAAGGACATCAACAAACAAAGCAATGGCAATCTCCACTGAATACATCAGTTCTTCGCTCCGCAACCTCTACGGAACTACTTTTACCAGCGCAGAACTGAAAGCATGGTGTGCTATGAACGGAACCACTTATCAGACTGTTTCCAAAAAACTTGACCAATTCAAGGTTGGTCGTGGTAAGTGGAACCTTGAAGTGACACCTCAGAAAGTTGAAGAGATTGAGCGCACATATGAATCACCAGCAGCAATGCCTGCTGTCGAACAAAACCTTATTCCCAGCACAGATGATACCTTCGTCAAGTTTGGTAATTATGGCGATATTCGCAAAATTATTCAATCGCGACTATTTTATCCTACGTTTATTACGGGTCTTTCGGGTAATGGTAAAACGTTCTCTGTCGAACAAGCGTGTGCTCAACTTGGAAGAGAACTGATCCGCGTCAACTTGACTATTGAGACTGATGAAGATGACCTTGTAGGTGGTTTCAGGCTTGTTGGTGGTAATACTGCATGGCACAATGGTCCAGTCATCGAAGCACTTGAGCGAGGTGCAATCCTCCTTTTGGATGAAATCGACCTGGCATCAAACAAAATCCTCTGCCTTCAGTCTGTTTTAGAAGGTAAAGGTGTGTTCCTCAAAAAGATTGGTAAGTATATCAAACCTACTGATGGATTTAATGTAATTGCTACGGCAAACACTAAAGGTAAAGGTTCTGAAGATGGTCGTTTCATTGGAACTAACGTTCTCAATGAGGCATTTCTAGAACGCTTCCCTGTGACTCTTGAGCAAGAGTATCCAACTCCTGCTAATGAAGCAAAGATCCTTTCTAAGGTTGCTGATACTGTTAGTGTCAACGATGACAAATTCATCTCTCGTCTAGTTGACTGGGGTGACATTATCCGTAAGACCTTCTATGATGGTGGTATTGAAGAAATCATCAGCACCCGCCGTCTTGTTCATATTGTTCGTGCCTACAGTATCTTCAATGACAAGGCAAAGGCAATTCAAGTTTGCGTAAATCGTTTCGATGATGAAACCAAACAGGCATTCTTGGAATTGTATGATAAGGTTGATGTTGATTTCCAAATGCCCATTGACGAGGAGGTGCAACCCTGATATAATGACTAATGCTTGGAGTTTACTTTATGATGCCATGATTACTGATGCAAACTCAAATGATTACAATGACTTTTGGGAACAATCTTATAACTACAAAATCGCAAGCAATCCTGTGAACGAAGATAAAATTACATTTAATATTCCCGATCTTCCAGAACCTCCTAAGAATGACAATGGGTTCTGGAAGTATCATGAGGATGTTATCCTCAAAGAGATTCGTGATTACCTTAGTGGGACATACAACGCTCACTATGCTTCTCCCGAATCGCATACCCAGACACTTGACCTTATTGCAGGTATTGGTGATGCAGAACCATTCTGTAGATCTAATGCTATCAAGTATCTGTCTCGCTTTGGTAAGAAAGGTGGCAAAAACCAGCGAGACCTTTTGAAAGCAATTCACTATTGCATTCTTCTTTACCATTTTGCCGGACTCTGTAATGAAAATACGACACCTTATGAAACTTTCTGATAAAACTATTTCTGTCCTGAAGAACTTCTCTTCTATCAATCAGTCTATCCTCTTCAAAGAGGGTAACAAACTTCGCACTATTAGTGTGATGAAGAATATCCTTGCAGAGGCAACAGTATCTGAGGAGTTTAGTAAAGATTTTGGTATCTACGATCTCAACCAGTTTCTTAATGGTATGAGCCTTCACCAGCAACCTGAACTTGACTTTGCTAATGAAGGTTATGTGATGATTCGCGAAGGCAAGATGCGTTCTAAGTATTTCTTTGCTGATCCTAACGTTATTGTTACTCCTCCAGATAAAGAGATTAAACTTCCTAGTGAAGACGTTTGCTTTGAGTTGAGCACCGAACAATTAAATTCATTACTTAAAGCAGCAGCAGTATATCAACTGCCTGACATCTGTACTATTGGTGAAGCAGGTGTAGTTAGATTGGTTGCTCGCGATAAGAAGAACGACACTTCCAATGATTTTTCTATTATTGTTGGTGAGACCGATGCAGAATTCTCTTTCAACTTCAAGGTTGAAAACATCAAGGTTCTCCCAGGAACTTATGAGGTTGTAGTGTCTTCTAAACTTCTCTCCCGTTTCACTAGTAAGAATCATGATCTCACGTATTACATCGCATTGGAACCCGACTCAACATTCGGTTGATATATGGATGAGAATTTTGGGCAGTGGTCTTGTGATCATTGCCTATTTTATTATTATTCACGTTGACTTAATGACAGGAGTGATAACGCAGTTTGTAGCAGACCTTATTTCAATTCCTTACTTTATCAGGACAAAATCTTGGGATGTTGTTATGATGTTATCATTCCTACTTGCGATTTCGTTATCTAAATTGTTATGAATATCTTTGTAACTGACCCCAGTCCATACAAGTCTGCTGTGGTTCTTCCTGACAAGCACATTGTCAAGATGCCATTAGAGACCTGTCAGATGCTTGCTATTGTATGCTCTGACAAATGGGGACATAACTTTGGCACTCTTCCCAGAGCAGACGGTACTCCCTATGCTACTGAGAAGGGTGCTTTTCGCAATCATCCTTGCACTAAATGGGCAAATGAGTTTGTGACCAACTGGCAGTGGTTACTTGCTCACGGACTTGCTATGTGTGGTGAGTATACTGCTCGCTATGGTAAGGTCCACACCTGCCAGAAGACGCTTCTAGCAGCAAAAGAGATACTTCCTACAGCAGACCCTCAAGGTCGCAGTGGAAAGGATCCAACGCCTTTTGTCTTTGCTGGTCCTGATGAGTTCAAGTACGATACAAGTATTGATATTTTTACCGCATACAAAATGTATATCTCTTCTAAACCTTGGGTAGCGAATAATTATCTTCGTATTCCTGATCGTAAACCGGAGTGGGTCTAATATGGAATTGAATAAAGAGATGCAAGAAATTTGTGACGAGGGTGGATTTGAATGGACACCTTTGTCTGAAAATAAAACCGAAAAATATACTTTGACAGTTGATGAAAATGGAATTCTAACCTTCCCTGATGAACTTCTTAAAAAAACTGGATGGAAAGAAGGAGATGTGCTAGAATGGAATCCTAATGATGATGGTTCGTTTACTTTGGTGAAGATTGAACATGCGTAATGAATTTCTTTGGGTTGAAAAATACCGACCCAAAACTATTGAAGATTGTATTTTACCAACAAGTATTAAGAAGACTTTCCAAGACTTCCTAGATAAAGGTGAAGTACCAAATCTGCTCCTTGCAGGACCTGCTGGGTGTGGAAAGACTACTGTAGCAAAAGCACTGTGTAACGAACTTGGAGTAGATGTTTATGTCATCAATGGATCCGATGAAGGACGATTCCTTGATACGGTCAGAAATACTGCAAAGAATTTCGCTTCGACCGTCTCACTTTCGTCAGATGCTAAACACAAAGTCATCATCATCGATGAGGCTGATAACACAACAAACGACGTACAACTCCTACTTAGGGCGTTTACAGAGGAGTTTTCTGGCAACTGCAGATTCATCTTCACCTGCAACTTCAAGAACAAAATCATCGAACCCCTCCATAGTCGATGTGCCTGCATTGACTTTTCATCAAATTCCAAAGACAAACCCCAACTTGCAGCACAATTCTTCAAGCGTCTCCAAGAAATCTTGGATGCAGAAAGTGTTAAATATGATAACAAGGTCCTGGTAGAATTAATCAATAAGCACTTCCCCGATTGGAGACGTGTTCTAAATGAGTGTCAAAGATATTCTTCTTCGGGTACTATTGATCCTGGTATTCTTGCAACCTTTAGTGATGTAAAAGTAAATGACCTTATTAACCATCTTAAAGAAAAGAATTTCAAGGAAGTTAGGAAGTGGGTTGTCAATAATCTTGATAACGACGCTAGTATTATCCTTCGTAGGATTTATGATTCTTTATATGAATCCCTTGTTTCTGGTTCTATTCCTGCTGCTGTGCTTATCATTGCTAAGTATCAATATCAAGTTGCATTTGTGGCGGATCAGGAAATAAACATGCTTGCTTGTTTGACCGAATTGATGGTGGAGTGTGAATTCAAATGAAACATCGCGATAACTATTACGTCAAGTTTGATGATGATGAACTTCGACAAATCTTAAAAGAGATTAGTAATGATGAAGTTAAAGAGAGAATACGAAGCTCATTGGGAGAAACAATTGATCCTATAGATAAGTTTCATGCAACTATCGCATATTATAATAATGAAGTTTAAAGCATTAGTATTTGTCAGACTACGATCACAGGTTGATGACTCCCCAGGTAATGCTGTGAGAGATGCCTGTAAGCGATTGTCAGAACTCAATATTAGGAAACTTAGATTGGGTAAGGTAGTTGATGTTTGGTTGGAAGCAGAGAC
>Ga0209336_10000030_pt1 | contig 62293 bp, 82 predicted proteins | sample LinPmetageLP32_FD_184042 | JGI IMG/M metagenome (GOLD analysis project Ga0209336, IMG submission 184042) | Marine viral communities from the Pacific Ocean - LP-32 (SPAdes) (version 2) | ecosystem: Environmental > Aquatic > Marine > Oceanic | place: Pacific Ocean | collected 2009-08-23
ATAAGCATGTGGTAAAAATGATTATAGAATCAGCACAAATGCTATCTACTGCTCACAGATTACTTGATGGTGAACAGTATGAAGATAGAACTAAAGCTGGTAGAAGAATTAAAAGATGGCGACTGAAGAGTAAAAATGAAGAAGCAATTATCTACAAAGCTTCTCATGTAAAACACCCTAGTACAGTTTGGGTTATGACTTCAGCATACAACTATCTTTGGTTATATAAACATATGATTGCTTTGAATGATGAGTTTATGTTAAGATACAATCATACAATACCACATATGACAATTAGAAAACTAAAAGAGATACTTAAATATCCACCTAAAAATATATCTCTATCTACAATACAAACAGATCCTACTCCAGCAATGCCTGATGAGTGTAAGATACCAGGTGATGTAGTTGGCTCTTATAGAAAGTATTATGTAATGAAGAAAAAAGAAATGGCTTCATGGAAAGCACCATCAAAACCACCACAATGGTATACTGATGCCCTTATATAAACAAGCACATAAAACAATTTATCAAATACATATACCACGAACAGGTGGCAGATATGTTAGAGATTTGTTAAAACGAAATAAGTTTAATGTCACAGGTTGGGACTTTACAGAAAAGCATGTAGAAGCTGGTGTAGAGATACCACACTTACATTATGATTTGTTTAGACGATTAACTTTACCAGAAGACACTTATTACTTTTCTGTTATAAGAGACCCAATAGATAGATTTAAAGCTTGTTGTTCTCATACTAGTTATTTTAGTAATTTTTGGGAAACAAAGTATTGGAAGAACCCAAATGTATTTTTAGATGAAATGACTTCATATGAAAGCTTTGTAAAAACAATAGAATACAGAAATGAGCTTTTACAGATAAATGCATTTAGTCCACAAAAGATATTTCTACACCCTAAAACACACTTATGGAAATTTGAACATGGATTTGAAAAAGCATTTTGTGAATGGTTTAGTAAAAGTTTTGATTGTAATATAGTTGTAAAAGATATACTTCAAATGTATGCACCACCATTTGTAGCATCAAAAAAAATGGAAGATAGTTTTGATAACAAAATACAAATAGAACTAGGCGATAAAATAGTTGACTATATAAGAGAATATTACAAAGATGACTTCTTAATAAGAGATAGCATTGACAACAGATAGAAAGAATGATATAATGAGTACGAAATGGGACGGCAAATCTAGGCCAAATAATAAAGCCTATGAAGAAAACTGGGATAGAATATTTAAGACTAATCCAGTAGCCAAAGAAGTTAGAACTTCAAAATTCAAACCAAAAGTGGTTAAACCTAAAAAGGGTAAAGGTAGTTTTAAAAGAAAGAAAAAAGAAGAACTAGATACATGGATATGGACATAAGGATATAATATGGATTATGAAGCAATGGAAAAAATGTCTTTAGAAGAATCTAAAAGACAAACAAAAGAGCGTAAAGAAGAAGGTAAAAATATGCTACGACCATTTACCTTTGACGAAAAGAAACTTTTATGGGACGGATTAAGAGAAGATAATAAAACTTTACATGAAATGGCAATGGAAGGTTTTAATGAAGAACAAGTATTAAGAAGAATAGAAGAAAGGGAATCTGAGTAGGTGATACATAAACTAAGATTACCTGATGAAGTTATAACAGAAATAGAGAATTGGAAGGTAGAGTGTGATAAGATTAAAAACTCACCTTTAAAAGGTTTAAGAGAACACGATAACTATGGTACTAATACAAATGCTTATCAATGTAGTGTACCATCTAACCTAATAGCAGATAGTTTTTGGTTAGCGTTTACTTTAAGGTCTTGTGCTGAACTATTTGGTGGTGACCATAGAAACTACTATATCAGAAAATGGGACGGACACTTTGATGGTTATGATATATGGATAAATTATTCTAATAAAGGTAATTATAATCCAACACATAATCATGCTGGTAAAGTATCTGGTGTGATATACTTAAATAATGAAGATGAAACGATTTTTACAGAATCTAAATATAGATACAAAGGAACAAAAGGTGATATGATATTGTTCCCTGCTAACACACTTCACGGTGTAGATAGACAAACAAAAGAATATGAAAGAATAACCTTTGCTTTCAATATAGAGTACCAACTAAAAAGAGGAGAATATAATGGCTGAATATAATAGAAAAAATATGTTAGAAGCAATAGAAGAACATGCTAAAGGACATATTGAAAAGCATAAGATGAATGTAGAGATTGCTTTAAAAAATAGTATGATGATTGGGGAACACCCTGATGTAATGGAATCAGTAGAAAAAGAATTAAAAGTAATTGCTGAGTATGATGACCAATTAGAAGTTATCAAAAAATACTTTAAGCAAGACCCATTGAAACCAATTAGTTAATGCCCATATACACATTTTATAACAAGAGAACTAAAAAAGAAAAAACTGATATGATGTCTATATCAGAGATGGAAGAGTATCTTGCGAAGAATAAACACATCACACAGGTATTACACCCTATAAATATAGTAAGTGGTGTACAAGGCATGGGAACATACAAGTCCGACAGTGGTTGGAAAGATAATATGAGTAGAATTGCTGAAGCACACCCTAATAGTCCACTTGCTGCTAGATACGGAAAAAAAGATACTAAAAAAATAAAAACTGAACAAGCTATGGCTAAAAACAGAAGACGAATAAGAGGAAAAAAGTAATATGATAAAAAATTTAAAAGATGTAGTTATTTGTATATTAGTCGGTGGCGTAATAACACTATTAGGTGTAATTATCATAGGTGACTATTATGTGGCACTACAAGAGAACAGACCTGTTGACGAGTCAGTTATTACATTAATGAAAATGGCTCTAACTGGAATGATAGGAATTATTGCAGGCTATATGGGGAGCAAATAATGGCAGACATACCAGATTACATGCGAGGGTTTGACCTTAATGAAGATTGGGGTATAACTCCAGTATCTTCTATACCTAAAGAAGAATCAAAGCCTACAATAGAAAAAAAAGATATTGAAAAGATTGGTCAAAGTACCAACTTAGAAATAGCTAAAGTAAAAAATGATGTATCTTCTATCAAGTCTATGATGAATGAGATTATGCAGATAGTTGCAGAGAAAGATACAATTACAAAAGAAATTAGTAATGCTGATGTTGAAAAAAGATTTAAAGACATTGAAAAAATAGTATTACCATTTTTATATAATTTAAGTAAAAGTGAGGAACCTTATATTCATTGGCCAAATAGAGGACCAATCATTAAGGCACAAATTGAAAACCTACTTAAACTAACAAGGAACAACAAATGAAACTAAGCAACAACTTTTCGCTTAAGGAAATGACTGCTTCTCAAACAGCAGACAGACACGGTATTAGTAATAATCCTAGCGAGGATCATATGGATAATTTAAAAAAACTATGTGAGAATATACTACAACCAATTAGAGAACATTATGGTAAAGTAGTATCAGTATCTAGTGGCTACCGTTCACCAGAACTATGCGTAAAGATTGGTTCAAGTTTAAAATCACAGCACGCCAAAGGCCAGGCAGCTGACTTTGAAATATTTGGTTTAGCAAATGCTGAACTAGCAAAATATATCATAGATACTTTAAATTTTGACCAGTTGATATTGGAATTTCATAATCCAGAGGAACCTAATAGCGGTTGGATTCATTGCTCGTATAAGAATGATGAAGACAATAGAAAACAAGTATTAAGAGCATACAGAAATGATGATGGTAAGACGGTATATGAGCCGTATGACCCTAGTTGAGCTGTTGAAACTCTTAATAATGAACAAGTAAAAGATAGAGAAAACCTTATATCTAAAATGATGGATTATAGGTCTATTTAAACATTGACAAATGGCGAATATTATGATATATTATAATGATACAATAATGAAGGTGAAATATTATGACAAAAGAACAACGATTTAAATTTATAGACAATTTAGACACAAGCAAACTCCCAATAACTAAAGGTAAAAAAGTAGATGGTTTTCGTTTCTATGATATAGACGGAAAGGCATATCCATCAATTACTACTGTATTAAGTATCCGTTCTAAAGAAGGAATAGAGAAGTGGCGTAATAGTATTGGTGAGAAAGTTGCCAATTGGGAAATGGGTAGAGCGGCTAGACGAGGTAAAGCAACTCACACACTTGTTGAACAATATATTAAGAATGAAACTCCAAGTATCAGAGATGTACTTCCTCTAGGGTTATTCAGATTACTAAAACCATACATTGATCAGATTAATAATATACATTGTTTAGAAACAATTATGTATAGTAAAAAGTTGACTATCGCAGGTCAAGTTGACTGTATCGCTGAATATAATGGTAAGTTATCCGTAATAGATTTTAAAACAGCAAACAAAGAACGAAAAGAAGATTGGATTGAAAACTACTTCTTACAAACAACTGCTTATGCAATTATGTATGAAGAAATGTTTGGTAAACCAATAGAACAAATTGTTATTTTACTTGCTGCTGAAGATGGTACTGTACAATCATATACTAGAGATAAGAAAGAATACTCAGATAAGTTAGGTGTTGCTATTCAGGATTTCTATAAGCATTACGAAAGTATTAATAAAGATAAGGTGTGATAAAAGAAATAAGAAATTTTTTAGAACCAGATGAATTTAATAAAGTACGAAATGAAATATTAGGTGGTAATTTTTCTTGGTATTTAGCAGATGGTATTGCTATGCCACATGATGGACATAATATGTTATCACATATTGCTTATGCTCATAATAATGTTAATAGTGATTTCTACAACTTTTGTGTTCCTATTATAAAAAAATTGGATGCATTTTCTTTAGTTAGAATTAAAGCAAATTTTCATTGGCAGACTAAAGAAATCATAGAACATGGTCATCATAATGATTTTAGAAATTTAAAAGATAAAACTGATTTACACACAGCGATTTACTATATTAATACAAATAACGGATATACAAAATTTAAATCAACAGGTAAAAAGTTTTATAGTGAAGAAAATAAAATGGTCGTTTTTAAAGCTTCAGAAATGCATACAGGAAGTTCTTGTACAGATAAAAACTTTAGAGTTGTAGTAAACTTTAATTATTTTCCTAGGTAAGGTGTAATGAAACTATTAGGTCTAAGATTATGTACGCATGATAGTAATATTTCTTATTTTGACGGCACTAATCTACATTATTATAAATCAGAAAGAAAGCATGGTATAAAACATCATGCTTATAATAATCTTTGGCAATGGCAAAAAGAAATAAAAGATTTATGGAATGTAGATTATAATGAAATAGATGAAATTGCTATTATCATTGATTCGCAAGTACACAAACTACCATTAGACAATGAAGATTTTTTTCCTGCAGTAGATTATAATTATCTACCTGTAAGAAATAAGGTAGTAAGAGTTAATCACCATTATGCTCATGCGTTAAGTTGTTTTCCTGTCACTACAAAAACTCCTAAAGTAGATATAGTAATAGATGGTTATGGTGATTATAATATATCTTGGACCGTTTTTAAAGATAGAAAATTAATTAAAAAAGGATTGATAACTGAAGTTGGTTCAATAGGTAAATGTATGAATATAGCTGGTGCATACCTTGGTGTACAATCTGAACATGATGATGACTATGCAGGTAAGGTTATGGGTTTACAATCATATGGAACTATTAATAATGATTTTCTAAAACATTTAGAACAATTTGATATGAATAGTATTAATAGAATATTTGATATTGAAGAATGGTTTAATTTTCATGGCGATGCATTAGTTGGTAATTTAAAACCATTGGATTGGATAAAAACTGTTCATCAAAGAATAGATAACTTACTTGTTTCTTTCTTTAGTGAATATGCTAATGATGATGATGTAATCTCATATTCAGGAGGAGTTGCTCAAAATGTTATATGGAATACTTCATTAAAAAATAAATTCAAAAATTTGGTAATCCCACCACATTGTGCTGATGAGGGATTGAGTTTAGGTGCAGTAGAGTATTTAAGAATAAAGAACAAGTTAAAACCATTTAAATTAAATAATTTTCCATATTGTCAAACAGATGAAAGACCAGATGGATTTGTAGAAAACACTGTTATAGAAAAAGTTGCTCAATATTTACAAGAAGGTAAGATTGTTGCTTGGTATCAAGGTAATGGTGAGATTGGTCCAAGAGCTTTAGGGCATAGATCATTATTAATGAATCCTACTATACCAGATGCTAAGTTAAAAGTCAACAAAATAAAAAAACGAGAAGTTTATAGACCATTTGGTTGTTCTATATTGGAAGAACATCAAAAAGAATATTTTGGTACAGATATTCATAATCCACATATGTTGTATGTTGGAAATACAACAAAGGATAATTTAAAATCAATTACACACATTGACGGCACTTGTAGATTTCAAAGTGTGACGCCAACAGATGGACCATTTTACAAATTATTAAAAAGTTTTTATGATATAACTAACTGTCCTGTTTTATTAAATACAAGTTTTAACATAAACGGTAAACCTATTTTAGGTAATACTACAGATACAAAATCATTTTATGAAAATTCAGATATAGATGTTTTGGTTATTGGTAATAAGATTCTTACTAAATAGTAAGAGCAAAATAAAGATAAAGTAAGCAAATAGATTTCTAAGCGCCCAAATATCGCAAATGAAAGGACTTTATGAAAAAGATATTAGTAAGTATAATTTTCGGTCTGTTTGCGTTATCCGCATTGGCAGACCATGATACAACACCAGGTGGGGTATATTTCCAAAATGTACCTGCACTATGTGGCACACCTGAAAAGATACAAGCATACCTTGACCACGAGGATATGGCGCCATTTTATCTTTCATTAGGAAGAGAAGGAATGATACCAGAGGGTGAAGCAGTCTATATGATGACTATTATGGTCAATCCTGAAATGACAGAATCAATGTCAATAATAGATGTACCTAGTGGAACAGAAAGATGTATATTATATCATACATTTGACCTAACGAAGGTTGACAAAAGCGAATAAATGTGATATATTATAATGAGTTGCAACAATGTTGGTGAAAGCTAGCGTGAGTAGCCAATATTAAATTATTAAAGGAGTTATAATGACAGACAGTGAAGAAAAACAAAGAGCGTTAGACGCAAGTATGGAAAATGAAGCATCGCCACCAACACCGATGGTCCAGATTTCAATAAGAGAATACGATAAGTTAAAAGAAAAACAACATTACATAACAGACAAAGGTCTAATTGACATTATTGATAATATGGAAAGACTTGTAAGAGCTTTAAGAAAACATATTATTAGAACTGATATATAATGAACAGTAAAGAGTTTAGTATTGAGATTGAAAAGATGGTAAAAGAAAAAAGAATTTCTTACATGGAAGCTGTATTACATTATTGTGAAGAACATGATATAGACCCAGGCACAGTATCTTCATTAATTTCAAAATCACTAAAAGAAAAAATACAAGTAGAAGCAATTGATTTAAGATTGTTAAATACTCCAAAGGGTGGTATACTACCAATTTAATATGTATGGAGGTTTTGATGTTTATAAAGTTTACCTTGGTGTCAAGCTACATTTTACATCAAAGACTTATGACTATATCAAATATGGTGGTAAAGTCAATGCGTCATTGGATAGTTTTACTAAAAGAAAGGATAGATACTTTTTTCACAAACTAAGTACAAGATATGGACAAGATAATATATGTGATTTCTTTGTTGCTAACTTTCTTTCAGATCGTAAGAGATGGATTGGTAATCTGTTGGAAAATGATGGTAGAACTGTTTACTTGGATTATAGAAAAAGGAAAGAAGCATTTGCCTATCACTTTAGAAGCGATTGCGTACTTCTTAATGATGACATTTATGATAAGCGCATTTCTTTTGATAACGCTTTTAGAAGTCCTAAAGGTCAGCATCCTAGAGTGCTTCAACTTCTTATTCAAAAAAAATTTACTTGGCAGACTGCGGTTGTGTTTGATCACTTCTTATCGTTTGTTAAGAATTGGGACAAGGAAATTAAAGAAAAGTTTGTATGGCCTGAAATCTCATCTACGATTACCAGATTAAAACCATTTGTAAACTTTAATGCAACAGAATGTAAGTTAATTATGAAAGATGTTTTTGTAAATGAATCCAAATAGTATCGTACCATTATTCTCTACTCCACTATATCATACTCATACTGATTATGTTATGGAAACAAAAGAGTTTGAAAGACTAAAAAAAATAGAATGGTTTTATCCACCATCAGAGGATTTTACTGAACATAGAAAAAAAATATCTGTCGTATCTAATTCACAAAACTTTTTCAAAGACTATGACTTTAAAGAGTTAGAAAATGTTTTTGAAAAACATAAGAATTTTTATGTAGATGAAGTGTTAGGTATGTTTAATAAATTTATTATGTCAGCGAGTTGGGCAGCAAAAACTACAAGAGGCAACTCACACCCACCACATGACCACAAGAATTGTATTTTTAGTGTAGTATATTATGCTAGATGTTATAGTGGCGATTTAGTATTAACAACTAGAAATAATTTTATAGAAGAAAAGTGGAATTTAGATTTTAATTACAAGACTAACAGAAACATATTTAACAGTACGAGTTATAATTGTAAAGTTAAGACAGGTGATATTGTTATTATACCAGGTCATATGGAACATATGACAACTCCAAACGATAGTGATTTTCAAAGATACATAGTTGGTGCTAACTATTTTGTCACTGGTGGTATAGGACAAGAAAAGAAAGTCACAAAGTTGGAGTTAACTGTTAATGAGTGAGAAAGAGATGACAGAACAGGAAGTTAGAGATGAATACAGAGCACAAAGAAAAGATAAAGTCTTTGCTCAATGCTGGCCTGCTAACAACGAAGCATTTTACGAATGGTGTAGTCAATATGTGGACTATCAACACATAAAGAAAAAGAAATGAATGTATTTGCTATAGGTAATGGACAAAGTAGAAGTCCAATAGATTTAATTAGTCTAAGACCACATGGAAAGATTGTTGGTTGTAATGGATTATATAGAGATTTTGCGCCAGATATATTATGTGGCGTTGACCACGCAATCATGCATGAGATATATCATAGTGGTTATTGTGACAAACATGAAACTTGGTTAAGAAACTGGACTAAATTACCAGCACAGATGTTTGAACAAACAGTTTTCAATATGGAGCCAGATGTACAAAAAGAAGTTGACAAATACTTTGACGCATTAAAGATGAATGAGAGAGGTGACAAACAACAGTTTGTATTCCATGGTTCAGCTATATCTGGTAAAGTTGCTATCATAAGAAGATACAAAGACAATCCAGAAATAATTAAACGAGAAATAAACAATATGGCTTGTTATGTAAGTTGGATTGGACCAGATGATAAATCAAATAGTTTAGATGATTTGATACCAGAAGTATTAAGAGATAGAGGTTGGGCGTGTGGCGCCACTGCTGGTTTAGTAGGATTGACAAGATTTAAACCAGATAAAATTTATTTAATTGGCCATGACTTATATTCTAACGATACTAAAATTAACAATATGTACAAGGGAACACAATGTTATGGTGTAAATGAGGCACCACCAATACCAGGTAGTAATTGGATTAGTCAATGGAATCATTTGATGGCTGAGTTTCCTAAAGTCAAGTTTATCAAAGTCAATCCATTGGGTATGAAAGGCGATATAAACGAAAGAGTATCAAAAGAGATACACGAATGGTCAAAGAATAAGAACATATCATATATGTCATTTAAAGAGTTTAATGAGATGTTTAAACTAGGGTTGACAAATATCTAATAATATGGTATAATGAGGGTAATATGTTTGATAGAATTATATACAAAACTTTAGATAAGATTATTGAGTTAATAGAACAATATAAAACATATAGAATAAGAAAGTCTTTACCTAAATCTGCTTACAACGAACAGGCGAAATCAGAAAGTCTAAAAAAGTGGGTGAAACAGAATGAGAACTCTTATAAATAATAATGATTCCGATTATATAGGAAACACAAAAACAACGAATACGAAAATACATACAAGGAGATAATACAATGGATTTCGAATCACTAAAACAGTCAAGTTCAAACTTTGACAAACTTACCAAGGCAATAGAAGCCAATCTCGGTACAGAAAATAAAGAACAAAACAAATCAAAATACCAAGACGACAGATTTTGGAAACCAGAACTAGATAAAACTGGTAATGGATATGCTGTCATTAGATTTTTACCTGCAGTAGAAGGTGAAGACTTACCTTGGCAAAGAGTATGGTCACATGCATTCCAAGATGTTGGTGGCTGGTACATTGAAAACTCACTAACTACACTAGGTCATAAAGATCCTGTGTCAGAAGAAAACACTAGACTTTGGAATACAGGTTTAGATAGTGACAAAGAAATTGCTAGAAAGAGAAAAAGAAAATTATCTTACTACGCAAATATACTAATACAATCAGACCCAAAGCATCCAGAGAATGAAGGCAAAGTATTCTTATTCAAATTCGGTAAAAAGATATTTGATAAAATTACAGAAGCTATGCAACCAGCATTTGAAGATGAGAAACCAGTCAATCCTTTTGACTTTTGGAAAGGCGCTAACTTCAAATTGAAGATTAGAAAAGTTGACGGTTATTGGAACTATGACAAGTCTGAATTTGAGGCTGTGTCAGCTGTTGCTGAAGATGACGCTAAGATTAAGTCAACTTGGGGACAACAACACCCTCTAAAACCATTTCTTGCACCCGATAATTTTAAAACCTATGACGAACTCAAAGAGAAACTGAATAGGACGATTACAGGTGTACGAAGCACAACTACTGCTGATAAAGTAGACCTCCCACCTCAAACAGCAGCTAGTGTGAAAAGTAATGAAGCCACTACTACTCCGGCAGCTAGTGAAGACGATACTTTATCGTATTTTAGTAAATTAGCTGAGGAAGAGTAATTTCTCTCTCGCTTCAATTAACTTGAAAGGGCGGCTGAAAGGCCGCCTTTTTTTTATATAAATATTAGTAAATGGCTATATCAATATTAGACCCACTAAAGGATAAACAAGGCGGCATACGAAAAAGTGTTGACTGGTATAAGAAAAATGTTGCTCAACTAGCCGATAGAATTACTGCTAGAAAACTAATGTCTAGTGGAAAACTAAATGGTATTCCTAGTAAAGGAAGATTAAATATGTTCTTTTACGACCCTAAATATAAGAAGACATTACCTTTGTATGATACATTTCCACTTGTATTACCATTGGAAACAATACCAGGTGGTTTTATGGGTATCAACTTTCACTACATACGACCGGTACAAAGAATAAGTCTATTGAATAATTTACAAAGATTTGCTACTGGTGGAATGGCAAAGAGTACAAGAATTGATGCAACCTATGATGGAGTTAAGAATGTAGGTATTGCTAAGAATACTATTAAGAAATATTTGTTTGGCCATGTAAGGTCAAGTTTTTTAAGAGTAGATTTTGATGAGGCAGCATTGGCAGTAATGCTACCTGTACAACAATTTAGAAAAGGGCAACCATACTAATGAAACTAATAAAGAAAATTATATCAAAAATTTTTGGCATTAAACAATGTCAATGTAAGGACAAGTAATGGCTATTTTAAGAGGTGGTAAAAGAATTGGTGGATACGATATAAGAATTGGTTTACCAAGAGATAGATCACTTGACAATGTGGAAAGAGACCCACGACTAAGACAAAAAGCTGGTGGTAATCCTGAAACTACTATGGGTAGATTTCAAGCTTATGTAAATGAGGCAGAAGGATTTGCTCGTAAGGCTAGGTTTTATACAGAATTTTTCTTACCAAGAGGATTATCTTTTGGTGGAGGTATAGGTGGTGAAGATACAGCAGTTCAAGTAAAAGGAACTGGAGAAGGTTTAGAGTCATTTAAATTATCAGAAGAACTACAAGCAGTACACAATGCGAATGGTAAAAGAGTTAGAGCATTTTGTGCTGAAATATCTATGCCAAATAGAGAAGTAGTGACAAAAGAAGTTAGACATGGAAATGCACCTGCTAGAAACCATGTAGTAGATTTTAACTCATCAGATATAACTGCAACTTTTTACTTAGATAAGTTTATGAGAGAAAGATCATATTTTGAGTTATGGCAACAAGCAGCATTTAGTACACAATCATTTAACAAAAACTATTACGACAATTATGTATCTGATATGAATATATTTGCGTTAGGAAGTTTTGCTAGCAGACAAGAGCGTGATGATGTCACATATGCAGTTAAATTATTTGATTGTTATCCAAAAAATATTAGTGCAGTTGAATTTTCACATGAAACAAATAATGTACAAACATTTCAAGTGACATTTGGATTTAGATATTGGGTTAATTACTTTATTGACAAAGCAGGTCAAATAGAATTAGGACAATCAGAATTTGGTGCACCGACTGTGAAAACAGCAGGTGGACTATTTGGTGGATTATTAGGAAGACTACCACCGGAATTGAGAAGAGCTGGGCGTGATGTTCTTAACGATTTAAGAAGAAGAGCGCCAATAGGTAGAATAACTGGTGGTAGAGTATTCCCACCATTTAAGATACCACCGTTAAATTTATAATATAATAAAGGAGTAAATTATGGCATTGCCAAAAGTGGAAGCACCACAATATGAATTGACTTTACCATCGCAAGACATTAAAGTAAAGTATAGACCGTTTTTAGTAAAAGAAGAAAAGATATTACTAATGGCTATGGAATCTCAAAAAGAAGCTGAGATTTATGAAGCAACAAAACAAATAGTTAATACTTGTACTTTTAATTCTTTAGATGTAGAAACCTTACCTATGTTTGATTTAGAATATATCTTTTTAAACATAAGAGCAAAGTCGGTAGGCGAAGTATCAAAGTTTAAAGTTTTATGTCCAGATGACAAAAAGACTTATGCTGATGTTGAGATTGACTTAACAAAAGTAAATGTACAAGTAGATGATGACCACTCAAATAAAATTGTTGTGGACGAAAGTAGAAAATTAGGTGTAGTGATGAAGTATCCAACGATGCAGGTATTAAAGTCAGGCACAAATATAGACAACGCTAATATGGAACAAGTATTTAATATGTTAGCCACTTGCGTTGATCACATATTTGAGGGCGAAAAAATATATCCAGCAAAGGACAGTACGACAAAAGAAATTAAAGAGTTTTTTGAAAGTTTATCGCAAGAAAGCTTTGCTAAAATTAAGAAATTTTTTGACACGATGCCTAGAGTTAGACACGAATTTGAAGTGACTAACCCTACAACAAAAGTGAAAAGTAAAGTCACTTTAACTGGACTTAACGATTTTTTCGAATCTGCCTCGCCCATAATAGCCTAGAGGCCTATTTTGAAGTCAATTTTGCGTTATTACATCATCATAAATATAGTTTAAGTGAAGTAGAGAATATGTTGCCTTGGGAACGAGATATATATGTTCAAATGCTAATTAATCATATTAAAGAAGAAAACGAAAGACGATCTAGGGAGAATAAATGATACAAAAAATTAAAAATATATTTGGATCAGGTTGGTCTGGTATTAAATATGGCATAAAACAATTATGGCATTTTATAGAGGTAGAAATACCTGAATTACTTTCTAATTGGAGAGCAGTACCAAGACTTATGATGATAGCATATGCTTATGCTTTCATGGAAGTTATAACTTGGTTTATGGCACTAGAAGCACCTAACAACGCACAAGCAGGTTTAGTATCTGTTGTAGTTGGTGCAGGCGCTGGTTGGTTTGCGATATATGTAAACGGTAAACCATCTAAAGTAAAAAATAAAGACTAATGATAACAGAAACAGAATTAAAAAACATAATGAAAACAGCAGTGTCGTCTGTAATGGCGACAGTGTCTGCTGGAAACAAAACTATCATATCACCAACTGAAGTAAGAACTATTGCTACACAAATAGCAAAAGATGCTGAGAGTGGTAGTATTGATAGATTTGAAACTGCACTAATGAAAACAGAAAATGTTTTAGATAAATTAGGTGTTGATTTAAAAGATTTTAATTCTGGTCTAGCAAAAACATTAAAAGAAACGCAAGAACAAAGAGATACTAAGATTGCTGAAGTAGAAGCACTTAGATCAAGTAATATAGTTGCTGAGGTTAAAGCTGATAAACAAGGTAGAGAGTTTATGTATGAAACTCACATACTTACTAAAAAAGAAATAGCAGACAGAACAGACTTATTAGAAAAAAATAAGGAACTAGCGAGTGATAGAGAGAAACAGATTATTGCTAGAATGGACGAATTGTTATTGAAAGAAAAACTTTCTAACGAAGATAAGAAAGAAATAGTAGAAGGTGAGAAACAAATACAAGCTGACAAGTTAAAACTACAAGCAGAAGAAAAAATATTGACACCATTATCAGGTGATGGTGATATGAATTTAGGACCTACTAGTACATTTTACGAAGAATTAAAAGCACCATTTGTTGCTGTTGGTGATGCGTTTATGTCAATAGGTGACCTTGGTAAAGACATTATGAAGATTGGTAAGTTTTTTGCTGATGGTGGTTTGATGAAAGGTTTAAAAAGTTTTAAAAAGGGTATAATGGCTATAGGTAAATTCTTTATGTCAACTAAAGTATTGATAGGTATTGCAATCGTTGGTGTACTCGCTAGCATATATTACTTTAGAGATCAAATTAAAGCTATTGGTAAATTCATAGTTGGTATTCCAGGTTTTATTATGAAAGGTTTGACAAAAGTATTTACTATGTACACAGATTTTTACAAGACAATGATAAATGCTGTTATCAAACTTATTAACAAGATACCAGGTGTCAATATAGGTTTGCTTGAAACTTCTTCTATGAAAAAAGAAAGAGAAGAAGGAGAGAAACAAGAAAGAATTAAAAAAGGTGCAGAAGAATATTCTGATGCTGGTGAAGTAAATACAAAAAGTGGATTTGTAGATAAAGGTGGATTCTTAGAACCAATAAGAGAACAAGATAATGGATTTAGCGATAACGCAGGTATGGGTAATGAACAATCTAATATTGTTTATGACAAAGGTACCCAATCAGCTATACTAATGAATAGACAAGTTGTTGGAGACCAATTAAGAGGAACAGGCGAAACTGGAACAGGTGATGCGTCAACTGCTAAAACTTTATTCCAATCACAGAAACAAAGTAAGATGTATGATACTGGTGAAGTTCCACCTGTAATATTAAATAATACTAATCAATCAAATGTAAGCTCTAGTGGTACTAGTGTTGTAGGATTTGTACAAAATAAGAATGTTGACGATACTTTTATTAATCTAAGTAATGCAATGCCTTAATCAATAAGGCCCTAAATCTTTCTCAGTAATCAATTTAAATATGGCATTATTATCATCACAATATGATTGTGCTGCTTTCCATTTAGCTTGATTTTTTACATACTCAAAACTCTCACGCATATATGCTTTAGTTTTCTTTTTAGTAGGCTTAGGTGGTTTACATTGACGAGATGGTTTAATCTCTATGATAAACTTTTTGTCTTTAATAGTCTTCACAATGAAATCAGGATAGTATCTATGGTACTTTTTATCAATAGGATTAAAATATCTGATAGATAATTCTTCACTAGCCCAATTAATTATGTCTGGATTACGGTCACAATGTAGCATAAACTTACGCTCTAAGAGTGAACGATACACAATTTTAGATGGGTCACCCACATATTTTTTAGGGTTTGATGGGCGATATAAACCTTGATATGATTTCCTCATGGTGTTATAAATATATTCATTACAAGGATATTTAGATGGCTTTTACAAGTAAGGTTTCAAACATAATAAAAGGGGCAATTGCCAACACTATTACTAATTCTATTGGTAGTATGGCAAGTAATTTAGTTAGTGGTCAATCACAATCTACTAAGGTTGCGGCTAAACTACTAAACAAGTCACCTTTAGAGATAGAAAATATTAATCCAACATCACATATGAAAGAGAATCCATATTCATATGGTACAGTATTTTATCCACAAGAAACAGCAAATTTAGGGGAAGGACATTATGTAATATTTGATGTCATAATGCACAACTCATCAAAATTCAAATCAACTAATTTTAATAGTAATAAGATTGCTACTAATTCAAATAATCTAGTTGGTGAAACAGGATTTAATAATCAAGGTAAGTCTGTTAGTCAAATCAAAGCTAGAAAGTTTGCTGAAGCAAGAAAAATAAATCCTAAATCAGGACTAAATGAAAAGACACCATCACATAGTTATATAAGTGATAGTATAATATTATACACACCAGCTGCTTCATTGAAGTTTAACTATGGCGCTACATACGATACGCCTGCCACTGGTATCGCTGGTCTAATAGGACAAGGAATAGGTGACTTTAGAGATACAAAAGGATTTGTAGAGAAATTAAAATCAATGGGTAGTGTCGGTGGTGACGCTGTAAAACAAATTGGTAGAAAGGCACTATTTGGTGCTGCTAGTTTGATACCAGGATTTGAAGGTGCTGAAGCGGCATACGATAAAGCACTTGGACAAGCTGTTAACCCACAGATGGAAGTTGTATTTCAATCTGTACCATTTAGAGAGTTTGCTTTTCCATTTGAGTTTGCACCTAAAAACCCAGCAGAAAAAGATAGCATACACAAAATTATTAATATGTTCAAGTTTCATATGTTGCCTGAGTATCAAGGAACAACAAAAGGTTATTTCAATACACCATCAGAATTTCAAATAACTTATATGTACAGAGAAGGTATAAACTCATACATACCACGAGTGAGTAGGTGTGTATTAAAAAATATGGAAGTTGATTACGCACCTGAAGGTGTTATTTCTTCTTTTATACCAGATGAACAAGGTGCTGCGCCAACATTGGCTACAGTTAACTTGTCTTTCCAAGAGACAGAAATAATGACAAAAGAAAGAGTATCAGACGGTTTCTAATTATGTATTTTACTAAATTTCCAACAGGTAATTACGATATAAAAGGTGACGGCAATCAAAAGGTTGTGACTGATTTATTCAGAAGAATAAAAGTCAGAAGTAAAGTTGTTAATGAGGCTTCGTTGTATGACACATACGATATACCAAATGGTGAAAACCCTGAAGACACAGCATTTAAACACTTTGGTGATCCTGAATTACATTGGGTTATATTATTAACAAACAATATCACAGATAGATATTATGATTGGCCATTAACAAACCAAGACTTTGAAACATTTATCACAGACAAGTATTCTAATCCAGATGCCATACATCACTATGAATTAACACAATCAAGTGGACCACAAAAAGGTAATGGTCCAGATGACTATTCACATAAGATAGAAGTTAACAGTACAGAACCTGGTGCTCAATCAGTATCCAATAGAGAATATGAAAGTAGAATACAAGACGAGAAAAGATCGATTAAATTATTACAACCTGGTTTCTTAGGTATATTCATGCAAGAATTTGAGAAGCTTATTACTAAGTAGTGAAAAATGTACAATGATATTAATACAGAACAACTAAACAGAGCTGGACAATATTCTCTTTCAGATGTCCAGTTAGTTTCATATCAATCAACAGAAGGCCAGAATAGACCTAAGCGTATTAGTGTCAGATCATTGGTGACTGAGTTGAACATATATGAAAGTCTAATTAACAAAACTCTATCAGGTAATATCGTACTCACAGACGCACAAAATGTTGCCAATCACTTACCACTTACAGGATTTGAAGAAATAGAATTTAAACTATTCACACCAGGTACAAGTAGAGCATTTGATTTCACTACACAGACTGGCCATCCTATGAAGATATACAAAATATCTAATAGACAAGGACTTAACCCTCGTACACAAATCTATGTACTAAACTTTGCTAGTAAAGAAATGGTAGTCAATGAACAAATCAAAGTTAAGAACGCATTTGAAGACAGTATTGACAACAGTGTATTAAAAGTAGTAAGAAACAATTTAGATAGCGACAAGACATTAATCATAGAAGAAACAAAAGGTATTCGTAAATTTGTTATACCTAGACTTAGACCATTTGAAACAATAGATTTATTATGTAAGTCAGCACACAGTAAGAAACATCACACACCAGGTATGATGTTCTTTGAAAATGCGTTAGGATTTCACTTCAAATCATATGAGAGTATGTTGGCGAGTACAGACACATCAGCACGACCAGTGGTGGCGCTATATCGTCCTATGCCGGCGAATATACGAGATGCAAGAGGTAATAGGAATGTAATCAAAGAGATGCAGACAGTCAGAGGCTTTCAAATCAATAGTCAATTTGATACACTAAAGAATTTAAGAAACGGTATCTATAACAGTAAAGTAGTATCGCATGACGCATTTAACAAAACATTTAAAGAAACAGATTTTGATTACCTAACAGAGTATCCTAAGTCATTTCATACAGAACATGATGGCACTGGTAGTAAGTCAGATGGTAAAGGTATACTTCCGTTCTTCAATTACAAACAAGGTGACTCGTTTAGTGATTTTCCCGAAGGCACATTATACTTTCTCAGTGATACAGCAAAGATACATAACAACGCAGAGATGCCAGATTACTTTGACACAATGCCAAAACGATTAAGTCAAAAGCTATCATTTGAAACAATGAATATATCAATAGATGTCCCAGGATTTACTGGAGTTTCATGTGGTGATTTAGTTGCGTTTGAAATGCCAGCATACGAACCAATGGGAAGAGATAATCCATACGATAACGACCCTTTCCTATCTGGCAGATACCTAGTCAAATCAATACGACATAGCATAGACACAGTAAACGATTACCATGCGATGAACATAGAGATGATCAAAGATGCCGTTAAAGAACCATATCCACAAGAAGATTTAGATGTACTGTCTGAGAGAAACAACAAAGACAGATTAAACATATTACAATACGATTTAGATGAGACCATACTCAAAGACCAGGGAGATGAGGTATAATGAAAGACACTCCGAGAATCGCTGTAGAATCGCTGCTAGCGTATGTAGGAACGATTATAAGCAAGGGCTATGAGAGAATATATAACTATATGATAATAAGACAACTATAACATAATAGAGGAATGAATGAGAAGAATTAAACAAGAAATTAAGACAATCATAGAAGACTACTCTTTTGCCATAGCAGAAGCACATGAGAGAAACAAATACAATGGCTTCTTCAAAGGCCACCAAGGCACTGAGAGCCCATGGAAGTATGTCAAACACCCTTTTTTACTTAAAGTTAAGGGCCTTCTTGCGAGTTTTAATTGTATTAACAAGGATAATAGGGACAATAGATAACCGTGCGTGTGCTTTCATTAAATGCTATTAAATAGCGTAAAGCCACCAGTTTAAAACGAGAGGTATATCGGAAAAAATAAAATGATTAATGACAAATTTTTAGGACACAATGGCTTTCTATGGTTCGTTGGTGTAGTAGAAGATAGGCAAGATCCTCAGTACGCAGGCAGAGTCAGACTAAGAGCTCTTGGCCATCACACAAGCAATCAAAGTATTCTTCCGACAGCTGATCTACCTTGGGCGCAAGTTGTTCTTCCTATTACAAGTTCAGGTATAAGTGGATTAGGTCAAACGCCACTGGGACTAGTAGAAGGCTCTTGGGTGTTTGGATACTTTAGAGATGGCGATACGAAACAAGAACCATTAGTCATAGGTTCTTTGCCAGGGAAGCCATCGGAGCTGGCTGGCGCTGGTGGATTCTATGATCCCAATCGTATCTATCCCAAGTACAAGAATGAGCCAGATGTTAACCGATTAGCTATCAATGACGAGAACAATCCACATCTATCATTGACATTAAGACAATCAACAAGATTAACTGGGATAGCCACAGCTGACTTCAATACATACACAGCTGCCGATGGGAGTATAGTAGCCGCTAGTGATGGCGACACATTTGACCAGCCGGCGATACCTTACAACGCTGTCTATCCTTACAATCATGTCTATGAGAGCGAGAGTGGACATATAAGAGAATTTGATGACACCAATGGCTCAGAGAGAATATACGAGAGCCATCGTACAGGTACCAGCTATGAGATAGACAATGTGGGCAATCATGTAAGTATAGTCAAAGGTGATTCATATGATTTAGTATCAAGTAATAAGAGAGTACAGATAGCTGGCCAATCTGACATTACAATAGATGGACGCCACAAGCTGTTTATCAATAAGTCTAACACTACAGATAACCACTATGATATACAGATTGGCGCCGGCGCTAACATCAATATCCAAGTAGACAGTGGTGATGTTAATATACACACAGTACAAGGCAAGATGAATCTAAATGCTGGTGGTGACTACAATTTAAAAGTTGGTGGCAATATGAATGTCGTAGTAGAAGGAAATATCAGTGAAACTGTTGAAGGAAGCAAGACAAGTAATACCACTGGCGCCGTTGTTCACAGAGGGGCAACAATAGACCTTAACCCTTAGAATGCTCAGTATATAGAAAAGGCCTTATGTAAAGCTGTTGCTAACCTTAATCTATAAATGTAATAACAACTTTAAGGTATATATCAAAGGGGTGGCACTTAGCTGAGATAACATGCTGGCAATCAATACAATTTTTTTTCTCGTCATATTTTTGAGTGCTGTGGGATTGACTATATATTACAAACCTGATATAATACATATATGATAAGCGACATATTTAAAACATCAATATACACTTCGGTCTTTGATCATCTGGATAATGAAGCAATGGTGAAACATTGTATAGATTACAAAAGGGACAATCCAAGTGTTGAAATATCTAATGATGGTGGTTATCAAAGTGAAGCGCTATCCGGCATTCATCTCCCATTAAATGAATTGTTTAAAGATATTGATTATACTTGTAATGCGTATTGTCAAAGACTTGGAATGAAAATGCCAACAAAGATAGACAATCTATGGATTAACATTAATCCTCCTGGTTCTTATAATATTGAACACAGACACCCATTGTCGTTAATCTCTGGTGTGTTCTATCTCAGTGTTCCCAAGAATAGTGGTGGTCTTGTTTTTACAAATCCGATTGATAAGTTTGATATGTTCTTTGGTAAGAATGTTGTGGATAATTACACGCCTTACAATAGTGCGTGCCACGAGTTTAAACCTGTGAATAATGAGCTAGTGTTGTTTCCGTCTTTTCTGTCACACAGAGTGATGACAAACAAATCTGATGAGAATCGTATATCATTAGCGTTTAATTGTAATCCTATAAAGTGAAGGTCAGAGTTCTTATACATATCCATGTTAAGTGGTCTCAGGGAACCATAGAGTCTATAAATAATCATATATAAACAACAAGCGAATTTCACATCACATCAGCGATTTAAGTATATACCAAAAGAAAACACGGATATGTTTAAACGAAGTAATAAGCGTAATACTCAGATAGATAAGAAAAAGCACTTAGCCCGACTCAAGCGTCTAGCACCTAAAGTGCCAGATTATACTTGTCCCGATATAGACTTTGTGATGGACAGAATAGAGAAGTCAAGTAAAGCAAAGAAAATAATACCAAAGGCGTCTTTGAAAGTGATGTTAAGAAAACTTGAAAGATTAAGAATACAGAATGAGAATATAAGATATTTGGGGAAATACTGGTATGGTAAGTTTAAAGACTACTTTCTTTTTCCAGATAAGAAGTAGAGCACCTGTTCCTAGCGACTCGAAAATTTAGCGAGATTTCTCTGTTGACTTTTCTCTAAATATAGTATAGAGTAGAATTATGTTAAAACAACAGTTAGAAAAGTTAGACTTCTATAAAGGGGTAAAGTTTGAGGTTAAGGGTAAACAGTTGCTTGCTCGTTCTAAGGATAGAACATCATTACAAGAACAAACCGAGAAGTATTTTAAAAGATTAAAGATAAGTTATTCACCTCGTAAGAAGAACACAGAATTGAATGTCACAGGCGCTAGTCAAGTATTAGTATTTAAACCTATGGCAGCGAAAGGTGCTGGTGGTCTAAAGTTTGAAGATCAAATAATCAATGATTTAAACAATTGGTTTAAAGGTGCTGAATATGATGAGTTAAAACACCCTGACACCATAGAACAACTGATTAAGACTTTACGATACAAACAAGACAGTACATATTACGCTAAAGGTGTGGGTTCAGAAAACACTCGTAGACCACCTACTTTTACAAAAACAAAAGCAACCGTCACTAACAATAGCAAAGGTAAAGTATCTGATGTCAATATCTACAATAGAAATAATCGTGTACTACATCATCTATCTTTAAAATTTAGTAATTCGTTTTACATCTATAATGCGACTGTAATTAATTACTTTAAATCTCCAACTGCTAGTGTCCGAACAATGATTAATGAGTTCTTTGGTTTTGATGGTGTAAGAATGGGTAAAGCATTTGGTAAAGAGTATATGGCAAAGACACCAAAGAATTATAACTACTCAGCTATATTGACAAGATTTAAAGATTTATTAATACAATGTTTAGGACCAGATATTGTATTAGTATTGAAAGTAGGACAAGGCAATAATCATATTGATAATATAAAAGGGTTTGGTCATAAGATTTCATTATCTGGTTTAACTAAAGATAGTTATGGTTATGCTGAAACAGGTGTAAGAAAATATAACTTCATACGATTTAAAGCAATGGTCAATGGTCATAGTTATGATATTGATTTTCAATTTAGAGGTACTACATCTACTGATACTGGACCTCGTTATTTAAGGATACTATTCAAAGCAAAGTAATACTAAATAAAAGTAAACTTTGTGACAAAGAAATCAAAGTCTTTATATCGTAGCGAATACGATTCATTTCAACCAAACAATCCTCTCACCATTTATTTCCTTAAGCTAATTGAGAAACCTATAAATAGTAATACAATCGTTTATCCTGAAACGGACGGAAGTAAACCATCAAGGTTGAAGAAACGCTCTTTTAAAAGGAGAAAGTATGGACTTAATAAAAGACCTACGAGCTCTCAAAAAAGAGAAAAGTAAAGAAATCTCTGCTAGAGCTCAATTAAGAAAAAGAAGTAAAGATAGTGTTGCCAGACCAAAGGCAAAGAAAAATCTTTTTTCTACCGATCCACGATTACAAGGTATCTAGTTTGGTACAGGCGGGTTGAGTTGAACAACCGACTTCTATTCCACAAATAGGTGTTATACCGTTTAACTACACCTGCCTGTGTTAATGAATGTATGTATATGCTAAACCAACAATAGTGATTGTTGATAATACTAGATTGGTTGTGATGAGTGCGGCTTCTTTCCACATGATAGAAACTGCCAACCAACACAATCCTCCAGCTAAAGTAGCGAGAGGTCCTAAAGGATAAATCGCAAGTGAGTTAGCACCTACTCCTACCATTAGAAATCCTGTCGCAATCCATTTTAAATATTTGTCCATTATATAAGTTTTACCAATATGATTACCTGAAGACATAGTATCACCACTGGAACAATAGTTCTAATCAACTCCATTGTGTGATTGTATTCATCAAGTTTTCTTTCTAATTTATTTCTTTTATTTTTCATTATCTTAAATATAATGGTCCAGTCCATTGAATAGCATAATTACCGTCAAGTACATTACCTCTAGCACTATTCTTTGCTGGAGCTCTCCAACTTGCAGGTTTAAGTATATCACCCATTTTAAATTTATCACCATCTTGTTTTACGATAAACGCTTTAACAGAATTATCGTTAGTCACTTTAATAAACTTTTGACCTACGATAGTCTTAAAACCATCTTTGTATTCGTTAAACATTTTGTTTCTTACAGTATCGTCTTTACTGTGATAACTAAACTTACCATAATCAACTACCATGGCGTCAATCATTTTACCAATACCAGTTAATAGTGTTTCTGATTTTTCTGATACTTTAATCATTATTTTCCTCCATTTATATAATATTCATTTAAGTCGTTCCAAGATGATTTTTCTCTCACTTCTGCTTCTGCATATAATGATTGAGAAAATAGCGTCATCAAATAACTAGTGACACCGGTCATAGCTGCTGCCGCACCTAATAGCCATTGGTCTGTTTCTATCGCACCAACTGCTGATACCATAGCTAATGTACCCACTATTGCGAATACGATTGTCATATATTCATATATCTTTTTTTTCATAGTTTTATCCTTTTCTTCTTTTTCTCTCAACTTGTTATATTGTTCTGGTGTAATCATTACGCCGCCTCCAACATTGACATTGGTACTCTGTAAATTCTACCAGATAAATCAACCAAAGCTTTTGATTTCATAATCTTTGTAATAACACCCTTAGTCTTTTTAGTCTTCTGTACTACATTAACTGTCATACCAACCTTTAACATAGACTTAACTTTGTTCTGAATAATATCAGCAATCAAATCTTTAGTGTTATTTAAATCTTCAACACTCATACTAAATAATTGATTATTAAAAGTGTTCATATTCTCTATTGTTTTTGTCATAGTGTTTTCTCCTTTGTTCATATAGCTAATATACACTAATTAACAGTAGAAGTACAGATAAAAATGGTTAAAAAGCAAAATAATTTGGTTAAAAACCCCTTGCTATTAGTCACTTTTTTATTTTTTTTGTTCACCCTTTGTTCTTGTTCTATAAAATCGTGTAAAATTCAACCAAATTATGATGAAATTGGCGATTCGGCGTTAGAAAATAAAGAAAATTTGTCAGAAACTAACTTAACACATGCAATAGTGCGCTGTGAAATCTCTAATAAATAGAATCATATGATATTTTGTCAAAATTGCGGACACAAATGCCACTGTAATGAGTATTGTTGGCAAAAATATGATGTAGGTGGCGAAACTCTTTGTTGTAGGCATTGTCGTTGCGAAAAAGAAGAAAAAAAACAAACAAATAATGAAGATTTATTTAATGGAGCATAAAAATTATGAGTAAAATGAGATTATACAAATTTTGGAATGAAAATGGTGATGAAAAAGAAGTGGAAAAGATGAGTTTGAAGAAAGCAGTAATAGCTGTACAAGGTGATTACAAAGATAAGTTTATTGGCGTTGAATATGTGAGTAAAAAAGGCAAACAAATCAGTCAATCCATAGAAATACCAATGGGTCGTAAAATAAGACAAGCAATAATATTAGAAAAGAAACGAGCAGCACTTAAAGCGGCCAGAGAAGCAGGTAGATAATGGCTAAATTGAGTAAATCGTATGTGGCACACGAAAGAATGCCAAAAAAAACTTCACAAGGTAATAGAAAAGGTGTTAAATTTAGTTCAATGAACAAACATAAGAAAAGATCGTTTAAATTTTACAACTCACAAGGAAAATAATGCCAGCATGTGTTAGATCAGGTTTAGATAAGCATGTAGGACACGCAAGTCCAACACCTAATCCTTTTCATCAAACAAACTATGTAGGTGGATCGCCAAATGTATCAATAAACAGTGCTGCCTCAATTAGAGTTGGTGATAAAACAAGTTGTGGTGACCCTGCTGTGGCAGGTAGTCAAACAGTCAAAGTAAATAGTATCGCTATTCATAGAGTTGGTGACGCAACTGGTGGTCATGGTAGTTGGGTACCTAATGCGGCTTCTACAGGAAGCTCAAATGTATCCTCTGGTTAGTGTATAAATATTGGTATGCCTAGTTATAGTGTAGAAAATGTATCAAACAAAAGTAAAAGAGCAAGTCGTATATACAAAGACTTGGATTTAGACTTTGGTAGAAACATAGTCACTAATGATGTAAATAAATTGACTGACGCAGAGGCAGTTAAACGAAGTGTAAGAAATTTAATTCAGACTAACCACTTTGAAAGACCATTCCACCCAGAGATTGGTGGTAATGTAAGAGCATTGTTATTTGAACCAGTGACACCATTAACAGCTCTAAACTTACAAAGAAAGATTGAAGAAGTATTAACTAACTTTGAACCGAGAATTAAATTAGTACAAATTATAGCAAGACCCGACTTAGATAGAAACAGATACCAAGTATCAATTAGTTTTTATGTAATAGGTGTAGCACAACCAGTCACAGTTGAAACATTTTTAGAAAGATTAAGATAAAATGGCAAGTAATAAATTAGAAGTTTCAGAATTAGATTTTGATAATATTAAAAGTAATCTAAAAACCTTTTTACAAAATCAATCAGAGTTCCAAGACTATGATTTTGAAGGATCTGGTTTTGCTGTTCTATTAGATGTTCTTGCTTACAATACTCACTACTTAGGTTTCAATGCTAATATGTTAGCAAATGAAATGTACTTAGATAGCGCTGACATAAGAAAAAATATTGTGTCAATAGCAAAGATGTTAGGTTATACACCGACATCACCAAAAGCTCCTACGGCAACTATTGATATTTTATTAAACAATGCAACTGGCGCAGCAGTCACAATGGCTAAAGGTACTTCTTTCAATACAACAGTTGATGGAACAACTTATCAATTTGTCACAGACTCAGCACATACAATGTCACCATTAAATGGTATTTACAAATTTTCAAACATTAATGTTTTTGAAGGAACATTAGTCACATTTAAATATACAGCAAACACATCTGACCCAGATCAAAGATTTATTATTCCAAGTGTCAACGCTGATACATCTACTTTAAAAGTACAAATACAAAATTCAGTATCAGATACTACAACAAACACATATACACAAGCTACAGGTTTTACTTCTTTAGATACAACTTCAAAAGTTTATTTCTTACAAGAGGGTGAAGATGGTAAGTTTGAAGTTTATTTTGGAGATGGTATTATAGGTAAAAAATTAGATGATGGTAATATTGTTATATTAGAATATATTGTTTCTAATAAAGATGAAGCAAATGGCGCAAGTGCATTTACACTATCAGGTAGTATTGGTGGATTTACAGATGTCACTATTACAACAGTTTCAAATGCTCAAGGTGGAGCAGATGCACAAACAAAAGATTCTATTAAATTTAACGCACCATTACAATATGCTAGACAAGATAGAGCAGTGACTACTTCTGATTATGAAACACTAGTACAAGAATTATATCCTAATGCTCAATCAGTATCAGCTTGGGGTGGTGAAGATGATGAAACTCCAATTTATGGTGTAGTAAAGATTGCGATTAAAGCAGCGTCAGGTTCTACACTTACCGAAGCTACAAAAGATAGTATTGTAGCTCAATTAAGAAAATACAATGTTGCCTCTGTTAGACCAGAAATTGTTGATCCAGAAATTACAAAATTATTACTAACAACAACTGTTAAGTATGATGAAAGAGCAACTACAAAAACTAGTGACACAATTAAGTCAGAAGTTTTAACAACATTAACAGATTATAATTCTAATACACTAAGTAAATTTGATGGTGTTTTTAGACACTCAAAAATTACAGGTTTAATTGATGCTACAGATACATCTATTTTATCAAACATAACAACACTAAAAATTAGAAAAGATTTAGTACCAAGTTTAAGTTTGTCAACAAAATACGATATATATTTTAGAAATGCTATTCACAATCCTCACTCTGGTCATAATGCATCAGCTGGTGGTGTAGTTAGTTCTACAGGTTTTAAAGTTCCTAATGATACGAATGTCTATTTTATAGATGATGATGGTATAGGTAATATAAGAAGATATTATCTAGTAGGTTCAGTTAGAACATATGCTAATAGCACACAAGGTACAGTTAATTATTCAACTGGTCAAATTACAATTAATTCATTAACAGTTGCGTCAGTAGAAAATATTAGAGGCGCTTCATCTTCAAATATTGAAATAACTGTTGAACCAGCTTCATCTGACATAGTTCCTGTAAGAGATCAAATTTTAGAAATAGACACAGCAAATGCAACAATCACAGTAGAGGCAGATACCTTTGTTGGTGGCTCTGCTGATGCTGGCGTAGGTTATACAACACAATCTAACTACTAATGGCTAAGTTCACAGACAAAATATCTAACCTGATAAATCAACAGGTTCCTGAGTTCGTATTAGAACAACACCCTAAATTTTTAGAGTTCATAAAATCATATTATACTTTTATGGAGTCAGCAGAGTTAGGTGTGACTTCAGTACAATCTACTGACGGTATCAAATTAGAAACAGAAACAAATCAAAATAATGAATTAATATTAGATGGTTCTCGTTTAGATACAGATAGAACACAATTAGATGCTGGTGATAAAATTCTTTTAGAAAGTTCTACTTATGGTAAATTTACAAGAGGTGAAATAATCACAGGTTCTACTTCAAACGCAACAACAACAGTTCTTGCTGAAGATTTAGATAACAATAGAATTTTTATATCAGCACAAGATAAATTTATAAATGGTGAAACTATAACAGGTGCCACATCTGAAGCTCAAGCAATAATTAATAATTACAAACCAAACCCAGTTAATAATATACAAGACTTATTAAACTTCCGTGATCCTGATAAAGCAATATCTAACTTCTTAACAAAATTTAGAAATGAGTTTTTAAATACATTACCTGAAACTTTAGCAAGTGGTGTTGATAAAAGAAAGTTAATTAAAAATATTAAATCTGTATACAAATCAAAAGGTACTAATCGTGGACATGAGTTATTTTTTAAGTTATTATTTGGACTACAATCAGAAACAATTTATCCTAGAGAGAATCTTTTAAGAGCATCAGATGGTAGTTTTAGTACGAGTAAAATATTAAGAGCAATTAGTACAATAGGTGATACATCTAGTTTAATTGGTCGTTCAATAGAAGGTGAAACTTCTGGCGCAACTGCTACAATAGAAAATATATTTAAGTTTCAAATAGGATCAAATATTGTCACAGAATTTATTTTAAATGATGATACAATAGTTGGTACTTTTACTATCGGTGAAACTATTAGAGGTACAGATTCAGATACATCTGATACTTACATCAAAGCAACAATTACAGGTATACCTAGTGTAATTAGTATTACGAATGATGGTAATTTATATACTGAAAATGATTCAATAGTCACTACTGGTGGAGGACAAGGTGCTATTCTTCAAGTTGATGCTGTTGGTCGTGGAGGTATAACAGATTTTGTAATAGCTACAGGTGGTACTGCTTATGAAATTGGTGATGATATAAATTTTACAAATACAGATACAGGTGGTGGTTCTGCCAAAGCAAAAGTTTCAGTTGTTAATGGTGGTATCACAACAGAAAATGGAACTGTTGGTGGTTCTTCTACAAGTCACATTGTACTAGAAGATGAAACTACAAGAGGCGATTCATACACAGGAAATAAAATTGTACAAGAAAGTGGATCTGGTTCAAACGATATTACAGATATAAGAATTATATCAGCTGGAAATAACTATCAATCTTTACCAGTGGTAGCTGCTGCTACTACAACTGGCTCAGGCGCAGTTGTTTTTGCTCATGGTACAGATGTAGGTAGAATACTAGGATTAAAAATTATTGAGTCTGGCGCAGGTTATGAAGCGTCACCCTCTCCACCTACATTAGCATTACCAAGTTATTTAATTATATCAGGTGTGACAGGTAGTTTTTTAACTGGTCATACTATTACAGGTGTTAACAGTGCTTCAACTACAATATCAGCAACTATTGTATCTTATACATCAAGCACAGGTATATTAAAAGTTTCTAGTCCAACAGGTGTCTTTGCTGAAAATACACCTATAACTTCTAGTGGTGGTGCAACTGCTACAGTAGAAAAAAATGATTTAGCAACAGCAACAGTCACAATAGGTTCTGTTGTAGATACTGCTGGTACTTTTATAAACCAAGATGGTTGGAGTTCAGAAACTTCAATGAAAATACAAGATAGTTTATATTACCAAGATTTTTCTTATGTAATCAAAGTTGGTCGTACTATTAATGACTGGAGAGATAGTTTTAAAAAGACAATGCATACATCTGGTTTTTATTTTACAGGTCAAGTAGATATTCAATCCCAAGTAAATGCTCAAATACAAAGTATTGTAGGTATTAATTCTGGTATAGAATATGAAGATATTGCTCTAGTTATCAATACTCTTTTCTCTACAATATTTGGTAGAAGATTAGGTACAACTGATGATGGTACTAGTTTGAGAGCAAACTCACATTTAGGTATTGATCCTGACTTTACAGATAGTACAAGTGATCACTTTACACCTAATACAAGAGATTTAACTTTAACTAGACTTATGAGTTTCAGCATGACAATGAAAGAAAGAAGTACAGTTAGAAATAATACAACTAGATTTGGTAGAGCTGTAGCTGGTCCTAACTTGAAGTCTTTATCTAGTTTAATATTAAACACACATTATGCTAGTAGAATACAAATAGGACAATTAAATGATTTAAGATTGATGGGTACAAAAAATACAAGTATAGATGGCGAGTTAAACATATTAGGCGATTTTGAACATGAACAAAAAACTGAATTTGCCTTACCATCTGAAATATTCCATATATCTAACGACAGTTTTGATGAAGATAGAGCTTCATTTGATAATACAAGCATTAAATTTGATGCAGTTTAATTATGATTATAAATAATAATAACAAGAATTTGATTGTTAAGATAAATGATAGAATTTTAACAAAAGAGGAGTATAGATTAGAAGATAATAATATTACTTTTAAAACACCCCCTAAACCTAATGATAAAATATCAGTATTAAGAGAGAACAATGGCCAAACAAGTAATTAATATAGGAACAACTGCTAATGATGGAACGGGTAGTACAATTCGTGCCGGCGGTGATTTAATTAACGATAACTTTACAGAAATTTATACAGCGTTAGGTGACGGTACTACAATTACTTTTGATGTCACAGGCGCAACTAACGGACAAGCATTAGTTTATAATGCGGCATCTGGTAAATTTAAACCAGGTACAGCTTCAGTAAGTTCTAGTTTTATTGTTTCAGGTGATGGTGGAGCAAACCAAACAATTTCTACAAGTGATACTCTTAATGTAGCAGGTGGTACTGGTATTACAACAACTGGTGTTGCGACAGACCAATTATCTATTGCGATTGACGCAACTGTAGCTACACTAGCAGGTTCTCAAGCATTAACAAATAAAACTATCGCTGCTGGTAGTAATACGATTTCAGGTTTAACTACTTCAAACTTATCAGGTAGTGCTGCGATAACAAGTGGTCAATTAGCTGGCTCTATCGCTAACGCAAAATTAGCTAATTCAACATTTACAATACAAGGAAGTGATTCATCAACTGATGCTGTTGCTCTAGGAGAAACATTAGTATTTGCTGGTTCAGTCACATCAGCTGTTTCTGGTAATACAATTACATTAACAGGATTTTCTGGTGGTACAGATTTAGACCAAGCAAACGCAGTGGTTAGAGATGTAGGTTATATATCTCATAGATCATCTTCAGCTACACCTACAAAAACCATAGTAGTGACAGTTGCCGCTCAAGCAGCAGAACATTATTATAATGGTACAGGTTCATCAAACAAATTTGTTTTAGATGGTGACCAAGGTCCAGCTTTACAATTATCACCAGGTATATATAGATTTGACCAAGCAAACAATACAAACGCAACACACCCTTTAAGATTTTACCAAGACCCAGCTAAAGCTGAAGCATATACAACAGGTGTCACTACAAATGGTACACCAGGAAGTAGTGGTGCTTATACTCAAATAGTTATTGATAAAGATACACCTTTAACATTATACTATCAATGTTCTAGCCACGCATACATGGGTCATGTTATACAAGTCGTTGGTGGATTTTCAAATGGTGACTTAACATATTCAAATGGTACTGCTACAGGAGATGGTTCTACAACTACAACAACTATTTCAGCTGGTAGATCAGTTAATGATGTAATTGTGACAGTAAACGGATTATTATTCGTTCCTACTACTGACTATACAATTTCAGGTACTACATTAACATTTGCTGCTGCGCCAGGCGCAGGTAATGAAATTTCAATTAGATATTTACCGTTATCAGGTTCTGCTACATATACTAATACAACAGCAGTAGGTGATGGGTCAACAGTAGCAGTCACAATCGCAGCTGGAAGAACAGCAGCCGATTTAATTGTGACAGTCAATGGTGTATTAATGACACCTGCTGATGACTATTCAGTTTCAGGTACAACTCTAACATTTGTGACTGCTCCAGCAGCATCTGCTGAGATTAGCATAAGATTACTAAGGTTAAACTAATATGGGTGCGATAACTAGAAATTTAGCTTTCAATGTTTTAACAGGTGGTGTTTTACATAGATCAGTATTAGAAAATGCTTCTCTAGCCAATGTCACATCAATACCAGGAGCTGGTGGTGGGTCATTTACAATAGTACAAAAACAAACTTGTAGTGATAGTTCAACAATAGAGTTTACTTCAATAGGAACCCACAAAGCTTACTTAATGACATTTAATCAAGTACACCCATCTGCTGATGGCGCAGACATACAATTTTCTGCTACATCAAATGGGTCAGATTGGAATGTTCCAAAGTATGGTGGTGGTAATGAATTTTTAAGTTCAAAAAATGGGTCTTATGGACAACATCAATATAGAACAGATCATCAAGCAACTAACGATACTGGAAATCATAAATTTTTTAGAGATGCAGGAAATGCTAATGAGGAATGTATGAATGGTTGGTTATGGATTATGAATCCACATATGACAACTTCATATAAAACTTATCATGGAAGATTTTGGGGAAGTATAAATGATATTGCTGGATCAACTGATGGAACAATAGCACATATGTTTAATGGTTTTATGAATCAAACTTCTGCTGTCACAGGATTTAGAATAAGTCCTAACTCAGGTAATTTACAAACAGGCGTAATAACGCTTTACGGATTGGATCAAAGCTAATGGGAGCAGTCACTAGAGCATTGGCAAATAATATAGGCGCAAGCGGCGTATTGGCAGCTAGTGCTTTTAATAATACTAAATCTTTTGGAAATATATCATCTTTACCAGCAGGTATTCAATCAGGTACTCTAAAATTACTTTCAACAACTACTGTTTCAAGTAATACAACAAATGTGGATATTACTGCTAATATAACTGCAACTTATCCAACTTATCAATTAAGATTTATTAATATAAAAGTTGAAACTGATGGTGCTAATGTTCAATTTAATTCATCAATCAATGGTGGATCAGGTTATGGGATAGCAACAACATCTACTTATAGTAGAACAGCAGGACAATCAGCATACAGTTATGAAACAGATAAAGATTTACATAACAGTACAAGTCCACAAAGACTTTCACACTCTCAAGGTAATGACTCTGATAGTGGTCTGTGCGCATATATGTGGTTATACAATCCATCAAGTACAACATTTAATAAAGGGTTTCAAGTAGATGGAGTATTTTTTCAAACTGATAAAGCAAACTTTTACTATCATTGTCACGGTATGATTAATACAACAAGTGCTGTAAACGCAGTAAGAATTAATGCTAGTTCAGGAGATATAGCTAGTGGCATAATAAAACTTTACGGATTTCAGGACGCATAATGGGAGCTAGAGCTAGAGGATTTGCTAACGGATTATCAAGTGGAGGTAAACTATTACCTTCGGTTGTAAGCAATACAAACATGACTAATTTTACAAGTCTACCATCAGGAGTAGCATCTCCTGGTAGTTTTACTAAAATAACTCACGCTGTTTTAAGTAGCACTACGCAGGCAGATTTTACTCTCAGTGGTGGATACAAAGAATATATGTTTGTTGCTTCTAATTGTAGACCTAATGCTACATCAGAACCAGATTTCAAATGGAATGGTTCTTCTGATGGAACAAACTTTAATTTAGCAATGCAAAGTGGTGTTAATAGAACAGGGTCAAGTTCATCTCAACAATTACACCAAATTTATACTCCTGCTGGTGCTTCTGGTGGAACAACTGGTACATTTTGGGGGTTTGACATGGAGGGGGCTAACCAAGACAGTACTGCTGGTAGTATGACACTTCATCTTTTTGACCCACATACAGTAGGAATGGCAACATATTTTATGTTTGAATCATCTGCAGTACACGATGCAGTAAGAGCTGACCATTATAGACAAGGTGGTTATTTTGAAACTACGGCAGCTATAACAAAAATAAGATTTTTTAGAGATACAGGAAACTATACAGACGGCTTTATTACTATGTATGGTCTTTCGTAATCTATTATAAATAAAAGAGAATAAGGAGAAAATTAACAATGCCAAGATTTAAACTAGTAGATGGAGTAAGAATCCAATTTACTGCTGACGAAGAAACGGCTAGAGATAATGAAGAAGCGGCATACGCTGCTGCTGCAGGTACTAGAGCTCTGGCAAATTTAAGAGAACAAAGAAATATTAAATTAGCAGAAACTGATATTTGGGGTCTATCTGACTTTACAATGTCTGCTGAAATGACAGCTTATAGAGAAAAACTTAGAAATTTACCTGCTGAACATGATACTTCTGATAGTTCGGCTTTAGCAGAAAATTTAAGTAATTTAGTATGGCCTACGAAACCATAAAAAAACGATTATAAATATTGATAAGGAAAGAAAATGCCAGCAATAATAACAAATAAATTTAGAATACATAACGCAGAACAGTTTTCAGAATCTTTTACTGAATCTGGAGCAAATGTGTATTACATGGGTATAGGAAGACCTCAACCTTTTGCTACTTTAACAAGAGGTGATTTAAGAACAACTAATGAAGGAACTGATACAACTCCTTTAACACCAGTTGATTCTATACAAGATGAGTTCTTTTATTTTGACGATATGTTGGCTGCTAAGAAAATTACTAGTTCAGATATTTCATTTGTTATACCAAGAAGAAATTGGGCAACAGGTACAGTCTATGATTATTATAGACACGATTATGGAAATAGAATAACAGGTGGTACTTCAATACAAGCAGCAAATAGTGGTGCGACTACTTTATTTGACGCTACTTTTTATGTACTATCAAGTGCAAATCATATTTACAAATGTTTAGATAACAATGGTAATGCTGCTTCAACAGTAGAACCTACTGGAACATCAACATCTATTCTATCAACTGGAGATGGATACAAATGGAAATTTATGTATTCTCTATCAGCAGCTCAAGCAGCAAACTTTCTATCAACAGATTTCATGGCAGTTGCAACAAATTCTACAGTTGCTGCCGCAGCAGTAGATGGTGCTGTAAATGTAGTTAAAATTAAAACAGCTGGTTCTGGTGGTACTAATGGTACACATACAGGCGTTGCAATCAGAGGTGATGGCGCAAGTGGTGTTGCATCTGTGACAGTAGCAGGTGGCGCAGTGACAGCAGTGACTGTGACAACTCCAGGTACAGGTTATACTTTTGCTTCTATTAGACTTGCTGATATAATAGCAGCTGGCGCATCAAGTTTATCAGGCGCTGAGTTAGATGTTATTATTGAGCCAAAAGGTGGACACGGTAAAAACGCAGTTATAGAATTAGGTGGACATTATGTAATGTTAAACACTAACTTTGAAGCTAGTGAAGCAGCAAACTCTGGTGACTTTACAACAGCAAATGATTTTAGACGAGTTGCACTAATGAGAGATCCTAAGTCAGGTGGTTCTGCCGCTACAGCAGCTACTGTAAGAGCTACAAAAGCTGTATTAGTAAGTGGTCCATCAGGTAATTATACTGTAGATGAAGAAATTAATCAAGCAACAACTGGCGCAGTCGGTAAAGTTGTAGAATGGGATAGTTCAAATAATATTCTTTATTACATACAAACAAGATTCAACGATGCTGGTGTAGATGTTAATGGTAATGCCACAGCGTTTTCAGGTGCGAATGTAATCACAGGTCAAGGCTCTAGTGTCACTTCAACTCCATCATCTTCTTCAACAACAGTTGATAGTATTGCATTCACTAGTGGTTATAATGCTGGTGAGTTAGATGCTGATACAGGTGATGTTCTTTATGTAGAAAATAGAGCACCTATTACAAGAGCTTCAGACCAAACCGAGAATGTTAAATTAATAATTGAATTTTAGAGGGAATATAAATGCCAAGTCCAACAGACTTTAACCTCTCGCCTTATTATGATGACTTTACAGAGTCAAAAAAGTTTCATAGAATACTTTTCAGACCGTCATTTGCAGTTCAAGCGAGAGAATTAACACAGTCACAAACAATATTACAAAACCAAATTGAAAGAGTTGGCGATCATCTGTTCAAAAAAGGAGCAATGATTATTCCTGGTCAAGTATCTATTGACACAGATTACTATTCAATTAAATTAACAAGTATTTCAAGTTCAAATACTTTAGCACAATTTACAACAGGCACAGTTTTAACTGGTGGTACTTCAGGGGTAATCGCAGAGATTACTGGAACAGATGCAACAGACGGAACTGACCCTAATACTTTATATGTAAAATATAATAAGACAGGAACAAACAATACAAGTTTCGTATTCTCAGATGGCGAAACAATTACAGGAACAAATAGTGATAGTGTTTCTTTATCAGCAGTTGTAGCAACTACTCATACAGGTTCTGCCGCAAAAATTCAATCAGGTGTATATTATATCAATGGTTTCTTTGTTCAAATAGATACATCAACTTTAATATTAGACAAATATACAAACGCACCATCATATAGAGTAGGTTTTTCAGTCACAGAAAGTTTTGTGACGCCTAATGATGATAATAGTTTGAATGATAACGCAGCTGGTTCATCAAATTCTAATGCTCCAGGCGCACACAGATTTAAAATATTACTAGCACTTGCTAAAAAAACATTATCTTCAACTGAAGATGAAAATTTTTATGAAATTGCTAGAGTAGAAGAAGGAATAACAAAATCTATTGTTAGAAATACAGAATATGCTGTATTAGAAGATACATTAGCTCGTAGAACATTTGACGAATCAGGTGATTATGTTTTAACTAATCCAGACTTTGATGTTAGGGAACATTTAATATCAGGTAATAATAGAGGTATCTATACAAGTGGTAATGGTGGATTGGCTACTAAATTAGCTCTTGGTGTATCACCATTTAAAGCTTATGTAAAAGGTTATGAATCTGAAAGAATTGGAACAACTTTTGTTGATGTTGAAAAGGCAAGAGATTTTGAAACAGCAAATAATCACAAAACAAGATTTAATATAAAAAACTTTATTTCTGTAAACAATGTTTATGGTCAACCAGATATAGGATTTGTTTCTGGTGATGTAGAGGCATTTAAAACAGTTAACTTATTTGATACTGCAACAGCAGTTAGAGGAACGCAACAATCAACAGTAGGTACAACTGTACCACAAATTGGTCGTGCTAAATCTCGTGGTTTTGAAACTGTATCTGCAACTGAAGCAAGTGATATAAACGCAACATCTTCAATTTATAGACATTTCTTATTTGACATTGAGATGTTTACACACTTAAATTTAACAACATCTGCTTCATTTACAACAGGTGAAGTAATATCAGGTGCAACTTCTGGCGCAACAGGTATAGTACAAAGTATTACTGCTACTAAATCAGCGGCAGCAACATCTATCTCAGTAGCAGATCCAGGTATTGTGACTTTGAATGCTCATGGTTTTAATGATGGACAACAAATAACTATTTCTGGTGGTAATTTTCAAATAGCTAGTGGCGCATATACACCAGGTGTTTTCACAGTAAGAAATGCAACTACTAATACTTTTGCTTTATTTGGTGCAGATGGAACAACATCACAGAATGTCACTGCGCATACAACTGGTCCTACAATGGCTCACACAGTTTGTGTAGTATCTAATGTAGAAGGTACTTTTAGTGCTGGTGAAATAATCACAGGTGCTACTTCTTCTGCGTCAGCAACAATTCAAGCTGATACTTTAGGATTAAAAGGAGTTAGTACAAGAGATATAACTGCAGTTAAACAAATTGGTATGGCAGGTTCTCCTGCATATACATCAGACGCAGATACAACATCTACTTATGGAACAAATACTACAATTACAGGTAATGTCACAGTAGCAAATAGTGATGCAACCGTATTTGGTAAAGGTACAAACTTTACAACAGATTTAAAGATAGGTGATTCAGTTGAATTTAAAAATAACGCTGGTGGTACAGTAAGTGGTACAGTTAAGTATATTGTATCTCAAACAGAATTAGAATTATCAGCAAATGTTGGTGGAAGTGATGTATCAACAGCTTCAGTATTGACAAGAAAAAGATCAAAACTTACAAATCCTGAAAACAATACTTCAATATTTAATCTACCACATATTACTATTAAGACTTTAAAAACTACAGCTAATAGTGGTGCAACAGATACAAACTTTAATGTAAGAAGAAACTTTACAGGTACATTATCATCAAACGGTGATGTCACTATTACAGCTGGTACAAATGAAACTTTTGCTTCAAACGCAAGTGATGACTTTACTGTCACTGTTATGACAACTGGTTCTGGTGGAACAGGCGCTGTTGGTGATGTATTAAATTTATCTGGTAATAACCACGAAGGTGATGCATTATTTGTTTTAGGTGGGTCTCCAACTGGTAAAACTTTAACACTAGATTTTGGTGCTAACTTTGCTGGTCATAAAGTAAAAATTTTAGCAACGGTTGTTAGAACAGTTGCTGGTTCAAAAACAAAAACTTTAAGTAGTGCTTCAACTGTAAACATATCATCACAAACTATTATTGAAAGTGGTGTTATTGGTCTAGCTAAAGCAGATATTTTCAAAATTAATAATGTGTATATGTCGCCTGCGTTTGGAACAACAGCTACAAGTTCACATACAGATATAACAAGTAGATTTGATTTAGATAATGGTCAAAGAGATAATTTCTATGACATTGGTAGATTAAAATTAAAACCAGGTGCATTAAAACCAACTGGTCAACTATTAGTAAATTTTGATTTCTTCTCTCATGGTTCAGGTGATTATTTTGATGTAGATTCTTATGCAGGTGTAATTGACTATGAAGATATTCCAAGTTATACTTCAGATACAACTGGTGATAAAGTAGAATTAAGAGATAGTTTAGATTTCAGACCTAGAGTAGATGATGCTTCAACTATTAATTCAGGTACTTCAGATAGAAGTTTTGATGGTACAGGTGCTTCAACTATTGATATACCACAATTTAATTCAGACATAACAACAGACTTTGAGTTCTTTTTAAATAGAATAGATAAAATTTTTATTACTAGAAATGGTGTAATAAAAGTATTAAAAGGCGCTAGTGCTATTAGTCCTTTAGAGCCAGGTAATTTAGATGGTCATTTATTATTAGCAACTTTAACAATACCAAGTTATACTTTAAAAACTTCTGATGTTATTGTAGATAAAGAAGATAATAGTAGATATACAATGAGAGATATTGGCTCACTAGAAAATAGAATTAAAAATGTAGAATATTATACTCAGTTATCTTTATTAGAAGCTGATGCACAATCACTACAAATACAAGATGATGATGGTTTAGATAGATTTAAAAATGGTTTTGTTGTAGATAATTTTTCAGGTCACAATGTTGGTGATGTTGGAAATAATGATTACAAACTTTCAATAGATAGAGCAAGAGGTGAGGCAAGAACACCTTTCAATGAAGATGTTGTAGAATTAGAGGAAGTTGATGATGATTTAACTGCTATATTAGCAGCAGATAGAACAGCAGCTAATTACGCTAAGACAGGTGACTTGGTGACTTTACCATACACAGAAGCAACTTACATAGAACAACCATATGCAACTAAAACAGAAAATTTAAATCCTTTCTTAGTATTTGATTGGATAGGAGATATAGCTTTAGACCCACCTGTTGATGAATGGAAAGAAACTAGAGTTGCTCCTGAATTAGTTTTAAATGTGAATGGAACATTTGATAATTTAAGAGAAGAATTAGGATTATCTAATAATTCACAGGAAATACCAGTTGGTACAGAATGGAATGAATGGCAAGATCAATGGTCAGGTAATCCAAGATCATCACAAAGATGGCAAGGAAATGCTTTAGTACAATCAACTAGTACAGATGTTGTACAAACAAGAGCTGGTGTTAGAACAACAATAGTGCCTCAATCAGTAAGACAAAGTTTAGGTGCTAGAGTTATGTCAGTAAACTTTATTCCTTTCATAAGAAGTAGAACAATAGAATTTCAAGCTTATGGAATGAGACCTAACACTAAAGTTTTTGGTTTTTTTGATAACATAGCAATTGCTGCATATATTACTCCAGACGGTGGATCATTAGGTGGTAGTATAGTGACAGATGTTAATGGTTATGTAAAAGGTACATTTGCTATACCTGATCCAAATAATACATCTAATCCTAAATGGCGAACAGGTAAAAGAGTATTCAGATTAACAGCTTCATCTACAAACAACCAAGATAGAACAAATGTTGCTACATCAGCAGAAGCTGATTATGACGCAAAAGGTTTATTAGAAACAACGCAAGAAGCGATTATTTCTACAAGAGAAGCTAGAACAGTTAGAACAACTGTGACATCAACACAATCAACAACTAGAACAGCAAGTAGAGTTGTTGCTATTAGACAACCTGCAAGGCAGGATGGCGGTGGAGGGCGTGATGGTGGAGGAGATCCATTAGCACAATCATTTATAGTTGATGATGCAGATGGTATTTTTATAACAAGTATGAACGCTTATTTTGCTACTAAATCATCTACTATTCCAGTAAGAGCAGAAATAAGAAATATGGTCAATGGTTATCCTGGACAAAAAGTTATACCGTTCGCACAAAAATATTTAAATCCAGGTTCTGTAAATACAAGTACAGATGGTTCTACAGCAACTACATTTACTTTTGATTCTCCTGTTTATTTACAAGAGGGTGTTGAGTATTGTATGGTATTATATTCAGACTCAACTGACTATACTGCTTACATTGCTAGACTAGGCGAGAAAGCATTAGATTCAGATAGAACAGTATCTAAACAACCATCAAGTGGTGTGTTATTTAAATCTGCTAACTATCGTACTTGGACACCTGAACAAATGGAAGATATGAAATTTGTTTTGAAAAAAGCAGTATTTGATACATCAGCTTCAGGAACACTTTCATTAGCAAATGCTTCTTTACCTGTAAAAACTTTAAACAGTAATCCTATTAGAACATTTAACGGCACTGGTCTTATAAGAATATTCCATAAAAACCATGGTATGCATTCTTTAACTGATAATGTCACAATTGCTGGTGTTGCCGCAGGTACATATAACGGTATCGCACACTCTGCGATTAATGGAACATATACAAGTATTTCAAATATAACTTTAGACAGTTATGATATTACAACTGCCGGAACAGCAAATGCAACAGGCGATGTTGGTGGTTCAGTTGTGACAGCTACACAAAATAGATTATTTGATGTATTACAACCACAAATTGGTTCAGTAGTACACCCTGATACAGCTTTGTCAGGTACAATGAGAACAACAAGTGGTAAATCTGTACATGGTTCAGAAACAGCATTTAGTTTACAATCTACGGCAGACACAGAAAATATAGTATTAGGAGATAACTATTACTTTGACAATCCAAGATTGGTAGCAAGTGACATTAACCAAACAAATGAAATGTCAGGATCTAAATCTTTGGTTATAAATTTAGTGATGAGTTCATCAAACTCTAATTTATCGCCAGTAATTGATTTAAAAAGAATTAACTCTTTTGCGATTTCAAATAGATTAAACAATCCTACAGTATCATCTACAAGTACATTGACAGGTGATGGCTCTACAGTAGCATTCACAATAAGTGGAACACCAAGTAGTGTTCACATACTATCTGTTAAAAAAGATGGAAAAAAATTACAACCTATTGATGACTTTACAGTTTCAGGTACAACTCTAACTATGGGTGTTGCACCAGCAAGTGGTTCAAAAATTATAGCAAAAATTACAAACACAGTTGATTTTGAAGAAGACACAGCAACTGAAGGTGGATCTTCAGCAGGGTCTTATATAACTAAACCAATTAACTTATCTAATACTTCAACAGCATTAGATATTAGATTGGCTGCTAGTGTAAGATCAACTTCATCTATCAAATGCTTCTTTAGATTATCAGGTGGTGAAGAAACTAGAAGAATTGAAGATATTCCATTTACACCATTTAATTCAGATGGTACTTCAGATGTATCGGTTGATCCATCAACAGGCGATGTAGTATTAGACTTAGATTTTAAAGATCACAAATTTAGTAAAAAAGATTTACCTGAATTTACATCTTTCCAAATTAAAGTAATATTTAATGGTACAGTATCAGCTTTACCAGCAAGATTAAAAGACTTTAGAGCAATAGCATTGGCAGTATAATGAGCAGAGTAAGAGTACAAGGATTTGAAAGTTTAGTAAGAGATATTAAGACAAATGGTATTATTAATACTAATACTTCAGAATATTCTTTGTATATGGCAAGAGCAAGAGCGAGAGAGAAAAGTGGTGACGAAATAAGAAGTGCTGTAAAAGAGATAAATAATCTAAAGGCAGAGTTAAGAGAAATCAAAGAATTGATTAAAGGGATAAATAAGTAAGATGGCAATAAGATCAGTAGCAACAACAGATACACTAAATACTTTTCGTACCACATACAATTTAACTGCGGGTACAGATATTGGTGATTTAACTACATTGAGCACTAGTCATAAGTCTAGTCTAGTGGGTGCTATTAATGAGGCTTTTGGAGCTACTTCTTCATTTACTTTAAGAGATTCGACTTCAACAACTCAAGCTATATCAGGTGGTGACACTTTAAATGTAGTAGGGTCTAACAATATTAACGCAGTAGTAAGTGCTACTGATACTTTGACGGTATCATTAGACAATACTGTAAGTGGTATAACTAGTGTGACTGCTAGTGGTACAATAGCGGCAGGTACTATGACTATGGGTGGAAAAACTGTTGCAACTCAACCCTTTGCCATCGCTCAAGCGATAGCATTAGGATAAATTATTGTTTTTTCACTAAAAATAATTTTAGTGTTAAGATTAATGGTGATATAAATAAATATAAGAGAATAAAGGAAAATAACAATGGCTAACGATTTTAAAAGATTCGCAAAACCGAATGTCGGAACAGGAACAGGTGCTTCAGGAGCTGTAATATATACAGTACCAGCAGGTGCTGGTTCATCAGCTTTAGAAAGTATCGTTATAGGTATATCTGTTTGTAATAAAAACGCAGCAGAGAGAACAGTAGGACTATTTTTAGATAATGAAGATGGTACTAACGATGCTTATATCGTTAACGGTTTAAAAGTTCCAGGTAATACAACAGTTGAAATAATGCAAGGTAATAAGATAGTTTTACAAAATGACGGTACTAATGCCGATGTTTTAAGAGCTGAAGCCTCTGCAACTTCATCTATTGATGTTGTATGTTCAGTTTTAGAAGATGTGTAATAACACAATAAGAGTTTAAAGGTAATACAATGGTAAGATATATAAATGGAAAAGATAGACCTACAGAGATTAAAGTAAGAGCTATGACTACCGATGGGTCAACAGTTGCTTTTGTAGTGACTCAAGGTATGACTGAAGATAAAGTAATGGTGACTTTGAATGGTGTTGTTCAATCAAAATCAGCTGATTTTTCAATATCAGGTACAGCATTAACAATGGTAGTAGCACCAGAAGCTGCTGACGATTTAGTCGTTAAAGAGTTTCCAGGTTAAGGAGAAAAATTATGGCAGGAAAAATTAGAAATACAAATTTACAACAAAGTGTGGTTAGTGGTCTAACAGAAAACCCTACTTCATCTCAGGTAGCTAATGATGATAAGGTTTTAATTTATGATACATCTCTTAACCAATTAAGAAAAACTAACACAAGCAATATAGGTATTCAACCACCCACAGTGACAGGTATAGCTCCTACATCTGTAAAAAGATTAGATGGTTCGGGAACAAAGAGTTTTGTTATTACAGGTACAGGATTTAACTCAGGTACAACAGCAAAATTAATTACTAACGGTGGTGCTAATGTAGCATTTAACTCTGTGACGATTGATAGTTTAACACAATTAACTTGTGTTGCTGCTAGATCAAACTTTTTAAACGCTAACGAACCTTATGATGTATCAGTCACAAATGGTACAGGTTTAACAGTGGTATTAGAAAATCAACTTAATGTTGATGGCGCTCCAACTTTTACAACAAACGCTGGTTCACTAGGTAGTTGTAGAGCATCAGGAACTTTCCTTGTAGAAGCTGCTGACCCAGAATCAGGAAGTGACCCAGTATTTGAATTAGAATCAGGTGCTTTCCCACCAGGATTGGCAATGACAAGTGATAGTGGAAGAGCAACTATTACTGGTTCTGTCTCAGGTACTTTACCTACAAGTGATACAGTTTATAATTTTAGACTAAAAGCAACAGACGCAAACTCAAACATTGCATTTAGAGATTTTTCAATCACAGTCGTTGGTCCAAGTTTTACAACAATAACAGCATCTGGTCAATACGCTGTTCCATCAGGAACATCTGCAGTAGATGTACTAGTAATTGCTGGTGGAGGTGGATCAAGAGGTTATCCTGGTTCTCGTCCAACAGGTGCAGACCCAGCAGTACACGGAAATAATGGTGGCGGTGGAGCTGGTGGATTAATATTTGTTCCAGGATTTACTGTATCACCAGGTACGCAAGTATCAGTCACAGTCGGTGGTGGTGGTGAATATTCAAATGGACAAGATTCAGTATTTGGAACATTAACTGCTAAAGGTGGTGGTGTTGGTAAACAAGGATTTTACATTATCGGTTATCAACCAGGTACAGCCGGAGGTTCCGGAAGTGGTGGTGGACAATCAGGTAGAGGTCTACAAGGACCAGCTGGTATAGCAAATCAACCTACTCAATCAGGTCAATCAGGAGCTTATGGCTTCGGAAACAATGGTGGATCAAGTGGAGGAGGCGGCGGTGGCGCTGGTACTGCAGGACAACCAGGTTCAGGTGGAAATGGTGGTGACGGAAAAGCTTATACAATAGCAGACGGAACAACTTCAGTAGTTTACGCCGGTGGTGGTGCTGGAGCAAACGGTGCTGGTGGTACAGGAGGCGGTGGTCCAAACCCTGCGCCAACTGTGACTTTCCCTGCTGATGGTTTAGATGGTAGAGGATCTGGTGGTGCTGGAAGACCACAAGCAACTGGTCCTGCTGACAACCCTAGATCAACAGGTGGTACTGGTATAATAATCGTTAAAGCATAATACAATTTTAGAAAGAGGCGTCTTAGGACGCCTTTTTTATATTATATAAATACTTTGATAACTATAAGGAGTGATAACAATGTCAAGTGAAGATTTTGATAAAGAAATACCAAGTCCTGAGCCTGAAATGGATAAAGTTTTTAATCAGGACGATATGAACAACGAAAAGTTCAAAAGAATCATAACAGAAATAATTAGAGATATTAAAGGTAATGCTGAATCAGGTATTCCTTTAGATATGTTTGTTGAACAACTAAAAGTAAAATACAAGATAACGGATTATCCTGAAATAGACCTAGAAAAAAATCTATGGGTAAAATGTACAAAAGATATACCAAATTTTCAACCAAGTTTACAAGGTCATAGATTGGCTACTAAACCAGAGGGTAAAGTAAGAATACCATTATACGGTTATACTGTTGATGTTGAACATGGTGAGGTTTTTATAAAAAGAATAGTAGAAAATTTTAACAAAGTACAAAAAAAGTAATTTTTTAAACTACTATAAATAATCTATATTATGCAACCTAGTAATTCATATTACTTTTTTAAAAGTGCCTTATCGCCTAAACAATGTAAAGACATCATTGATTATGGTGAATCCATATTTAAAAAAAATAAAGAACAAGGTATACCTACAGCTGCTACCACACTTGGTAATAATGCCAAACAAGATTTTACTAAAGAAGTACAGCCATTAAACGATAAAACACACGAACAACTTAAAAAAGAGGGTATTGAAGATACTGAAAAAAACTCTTATGTAAGAGATAGTGAAACTTGTTGGTTTAATGATCAATGGGTCTATGATTTAATATGGCCTTTTTTAAAAATGGCAAATAATTTATCTGGTTGGAAGTATGATATTGACTTTGGTGAAGATATACAATTTACAAAATATGGAGTAAAACAATTTTATGGCTGGCATACTGATGGTGGTGGGTGTCATAATAGAGCATATAAAAGATTTACACCTGGAGTGACAAAAAAAGAAGAAGGTCATCAATATACTGAAAATAAAAATCTAATTGGTAAAGTTAGAAAAATATCTATGACACTTAACTTAAATGAGCCAGGAGCTTATGATGGTGGTAATTTAAAATTTGATTTTGGTCCCCACTCAGGTGGAGATAGATTCCACGAATGCGAAGAAATAAGACCACAAGGTTCTATAATATTTTTTCCGTCTTATACATATCATCAAGTCACACCTATAACAAGAGGTACTAGATATTCATTAGTATTATGGATATGTGGTAAACCATTTAGATAAATTATGAATACAAAAAATATAAGTCCAGCAGCTCAATTTTTTAATGATAATGGTTGGGTAAAAATAGAAAAAGTAATTGATAAAGATATGGCATTCTTTTGCTATAACTATATTAAGTTTGCAGTCACTAGATTAAATTTATTAGATGAACATTTAGGTTATGGTAATTATGATATAGAGCAATGGGGTACATTTACTGATGACCAAGCACCAGGTGATTTTAGTAGATATGGTGATTTGTTTTTTGATACATTAATGACTTTAATTACAGCAAAAGTAGAAGAAGGTTCTGGTTTAAAATTAATTCCTACTTATTCTTATCATAGACTTTACACAAAGGGAACAGAATTAACTAGACATAAAGATAGACCTAGTTGCGAAATTTCAACTACAATGTGTTTGGGATATGATACAGAAAATTTAAAAGATAAGAATTGGAATTGGCCTATGTTTATAGGTCCTAAAAATGGTGAGATAGGTGATACAGGTATACCTGTTTATTTAAATCCAGGCGATATGATAATATATAAAGGTTGTGAAGTAGAGCATTGGCGAGAACCTTTGATAGGAAATAATCACGCACAAGTCTTTTTACATTACAATGAGAAAGATGGTAAGAATAATATTACTTATGATAAAAGACCATTCATAGGATTACCAAAAGATATTTTTAGTATAAAGAAAAACTACACATTAGAAGAAAAAAAAGATAAAGACAAAGATCAAATAGTTTATGATTAGTGTTGATTTTGAAGATAGACGAGATTTAAAACAAGTTTGGAAAATAAGAACAATAAAAGATAATCCAATGTTTCCATTTGTTTTGGTAGACAACTGGTATACGCCTGAAGAAGAAAAGGGTGTTTGGAAAGAATTAGAATATTATGCAAGTAATCCTATTGAAACAGCACAAGATGGTATAGTGGCTAAAGATGCTGAAGATAAACCTAAAGGAAAACATAATAGATATTACTTAGATAAACTTTATAGAGATGAAAGTAGAGATCAATCAAATATATTATTTTGTACATACAAACAAAAAATATTAGAATTACATCACAAAATAAATGATTGTGGTCATTATGGTAGGTCATTTTTTTCATCAAACGCTATGACTTCTTTTGTATCATATTATAACAATGAAGATTTTTATAATTCTCATTATGACTCTTATCATTGGACAAATTTAATTTGGTTTGTAAAAGAACCAAAATCATTTGAAGGTGGCGATTTAGAGTTTGAAGAATCAAATACAAAAATTAAACTAAAACACAATAGAGCAGTTTTGTTTCCGTCAATGTTTTTACATAAATCAACTCCAATAAAATTTAAACAACCTGATAGTGGAAGTGATGGTAAATTTACTATAACTCATTTCTATTATGGACAACCTACAAGATGATAGACTATACTCAACATAACTTATGGCCAACACCTGTGTATCAGTCTAGGATTGAATTGCAAGACAAATGGTTAGAGTTTAGTAAAACTTGCGAGTACGAAAGAATGGAAACTGATAATGGTGATATATCTAAAGATAGATATATTTTAAATTCTATGGACTTGAAAAATGATATACAAGATCATGTAAATAATTATGTAAGAGATTGGTTAAGAATAGATAAGAAAGCAGAATTTTATTTTACTAACTCTTGGATGGTAAGACATAATAAAAAAGATTGGTCAGGTATGCACTATCATACTAATTCACTTGTTAGTGGTGTATATTATATAGATATTCCTGAGGATTCTGGCGACATTAAATTTCATAATCATTTTCATAAATCTGTCATGCCTGATGTTATAAAATTAGACTACACAGAAGACAACTTTGTAAATAGTGAGGTGGTATGTTTTAAAGTAAAACCTGGCGACATTTTAATATTTCCTTCTAGTTTACAACACTCTGTCACAGAGAATATTACAAACAACCATAGATACTCTTTAGCTTTCAACTGTTTTGTTCGTGGTGATTTGGGAAAGTTAGAATATTCCCTTAAATTAAGATGAATAAATAGATAAATATAACAAACGAGAGAGAACATGGCAGTCACACAAAAAACAACAGATAATTTTGTAATAGATCAAGGGGCAGATTTTAGTAGAACACTAACTATCACAACCGATGGATCAACAGCATACGATATTAGTGGTTTAACTATACAAGCTCAAATGAGAAAAGGTTATTCTTCAACTACAAGAACTGCCACATTTACTTGTACAATAGTTTCAGGTACTGCTGGTACTTACAAATTAGCACTTACAGATACAATAACTGCTGCGATAGACGCAGGTCGTTATGTATATGATGTAGAATTAATATTGGCAGACTCTACTATTGAGAAAGTACATAGTGGTATAATTACTGTCAATCCAGAGGTGACAAAATTCTAATGTCAAAAGATTTAGAGAAATTTTTTAATCAACTAGCAGGCAAAGATGTTTTAAAAACTATCAAATCTGAAGAACAAGATAATGAGATATTAGAGTTAATCAAAGAAAAAAATAGATTACAAGAAGAAGTAAAAGCTCAACAAGATACAGAATATACAACTCTCTTAGCAGAAAAAAAAGAATTAGAATTAGCTGTAAGTAAAGAACAAGATAATCAACTACAAGAATTAGCTAAAGAGAAAAAATCACTAGAAGTAGCAATACTATCAGAACAACAAAAACAAGAAAAACTTAAAGCATTATTTGATTTACCTAAGTTTGATAAAGTTGTTAAAGATAAAACTAAAACTACTATTGATGAAGACAAACTATTAGATACACTAAAAGATTTAACAAGTGCTGTTAACAAATATCAAACAGAAGAAATTGTTAAAACTAATATTACTGAAAATGACTTTACTAAATTTATTAAATCAAAATCTACAACAAGTCTAGTATCTGAAGATTTAATAAACAATGTTAAACAAGTTATCAATACTGAAACAACACCTATAAGAAGTTTACAACAAGATAGAATTGTTGATACTGCTAGTCCAGAGATTTCAAACAAAGATGATGTTGTAAAACAATTAACTAAACACGCACAGTCAATCAAAGAGGATATTGTATCAGGCGATACTACTTTAGATAAACTAACGCAAGAGTTTAGTAGATTTAAACAACTAACAACTTTACAATTACAATCTCTAGGTGGTGGTGGTAGTACCAAAATATCTAACATGGACGATGTGGATATTTCAAGTCAAGCAGATGGTTTCGCTTTAAAATACAATGCGTCAACAAAACAATATGACTTTGGTGAAGTTGCTAGTGACCTATCAGCAGTAGATCAAAATATTATACCTGATACAAACAATAGTAGAGATATTGGTTCATCAGCTAAGAATTTTAGAAATGGTTATTTTCAAAATGTATATGTTGCTGGTTCAACATTAGAAGTTTCAAATGACACTACACTAAAAGGTGATACAGTTATTGGTGTCAATACTGGAGATTCAACAGAAGATACAATCAATGTCACAGCAAGATTTATTTCAAATTTAGAACCATTAACAACATTAACTTATGATTTAGGATCACCCAACAGAAGATGGCGTGATATTTACTTGTCAGGTAATACGATTGACTTGGCTGGAGCAACAATTAAAGGTGATGGAACAGGACAGATATTGATTTCTTCAACAGGAGTGACCTTACCTGCTGGTTCAAAATTAGGTTCTGATTTAATTTCTAAAGCAAACGCTGCAGGTGTAGCTACAAAAGATGTTCCTTTATTTACAAAAACTGGAGGTTTGGGTACAGCAGCCACTACATTTACAATGGCAGCAGGGTCTTCAAATGCATCAGTATTTACACAATTTAAAAAGGCAAACGGAACGACACAAGCGAAATTTGAATTGTTTAGTTTCTAATAAAAAAGACATATAAATAGATTAATAGGAGAACGAAATGTCGTCAAAAGTACCAGTAAGAACAGTGTTTGATGACGGTGGTAATGCCACTGGTCTAGCAGAATATCAAACAGGAGAATTTATACCTTTATCACATGGTGGTATAGGTGCTGCCTTATCTATAGGAACAGCAGGGCAAGTATTAAAAGTAAATAGTGGTGCTAGTGCGTTAGAATTTGGCGCAGTTGAAGCAATCATTAATATTGATACAGCAACAAATTTAACCGGAGTGACATTAGCATCAGGTGACCAATTTATGGTTTCAGATGGTGGTAGTGAGGGAAGAGCAACATTAGCTCAAATACAGACTGCTATCAAAGATACAACTGCCACACTTACAAATAAAACTATAAGTGGTTCTGCTAATACTATTTCAAATATACCTACAAGCGCAATTACTTTTGCTAGTTCTTCAATTACAGGTATAACAAGTTTAACAGCTGGTGGTATTACTATAACTGGAAATACTATTACATCAGCAGACTCAACAGTTATTCAAATGGGTGAGAGTTTAAGTATTACAGGTGGACTAACTCAATCAAGCAATGATATTGTACTAGGAACAAACACATCTGGTAATATCATGGTAGCTGATGGTAGTAAATTTAGTTCTAAAGCTGTAAGTGCATTAGCAGAAATTACTTCAGTAGCGACTGATGATGTATTAATGGCAATAGATACTTCAGGTGGTGGTCTTAAAAAGATTAGTAGATCAGCATTAGTAGCAGGTTTAGCAACATCTTCAGCAATATCAAATGTTTCAGAAGATACGACACCTCAGTTAGGTGGTGATTTAGATATAAATGGTCAGAATATTGTCACACTAGCAAATGGTAATATTGATTTATTACCTCACGGTTCTGGTAAAATAGTCATGGACGGTAATGGAACTGATGGTGGTGTATTAGTATCAGATGGATTAATAGAAGTTAAAACAGCTTCTGGTAGTGTAGCTGAACAAAGATTTTATTGTGAGAGTTCAAACGCTCACTACACAGCAGTAAAATCAGCTCCTCACGCATCTTACTCAGGTAATATTACATTAACTTTACCGACTGCGACAGGTACATTAGCTGTACAATCTTTCGCTATAGCGCAAGCTATTGCATTAGGATAGTATTATAAATATTCCAGTAAAATAAAGGGGATTGTGATGGCAACGCCAAGCACTAGAGAAACATTAAAACAATATGCTTTAAGAGCACTCGGAAAACCAGTCATAGAAATTAATGCTGATGACGACCAATTAGAAGATAGAATTGATGAAGCATTACAATATTTCGCACAATATCACTATGACTCTATTAGACGAACATATCTAAAATATCAATACACACAAGCAGATTACGATAGAATTAATACAGATGTAGATGAAGCTGTGACTAAAAACTCAGTCACTACTAATTGGAAAGAAGCACAAGGATTTATTGTTGTACCTGAAAGTGTTATTTCAGTAATTAATTTATTCCCATATTCTAGTAAAGGTAATTTAAACTTATTTGATGTAAGATACCAATTAAGATTAAATGATCTTTATGATTTTTCTTCTACTTCTATAATTAACTATGATGTGGTTATGAGACAGTTAGATTTTTTAGATCATATTTTAGTAGGTGAAAAACCATTAAGATTTAATCAACACGATAACAGACTATACATTGACCAAGATTGGAAGAATGATTTGGTGGTTGGTGAATATCTTGTTATTGAATGTTATAGAAAATTAGATCCTGATACTTTTACAGATGTATATAACGACTTATATTTAAAAAGATATGTGACTGCTTTGTTCAAAAAACAATGGGGCGCAAACTTATCTAAGTTCAATGGTGTTGCTATGTTAGGTGGAGTATCTTTAAATGGTGGTCAAATATATTCAGAAGCTTTATCTGATTTAGAAAAGTTAGAACAAGAAATAAGAAGTTCATACGAGTTAAATCCAGCGATGATGATAGGATAGTGCCATGCCAGTTAATCACTATTTCCAAGATGGTAAGGGTATCGGCAATCAATCCGAAAAAAGATTACACGAAGATTTAATTATAGAAGGCCTAAAGATATATGGCCAAGATGTTTATTACTTACCAAGATCATTAGTCAATAGAGATTTAATTTTAGGCGAAGATATGCTGTCTAAATTTTCATCTGCGCTATTAATTGAAGCGTATATGGAAACAACTGAAGGCTTCGCTGGCGAACAAGAGATTATTAATAAGTTTGGTTTAGAGATTAGAGAAGATACAACTTTTATGATTTCTAAAAGAAGATTCAACGAAGCTGTTGATGAAAAAGCTACATTGATTGCTGAAGGAAGACCAAACGAAGGCGATATAATTTATATGCCTTTAATGAATAGTTTTTTTGAAATACAATTCGTACAAGACCAACAACCATTCTTTCAGTTAGGACAATTACCAGTTTACAAACTAGTATGTACTAGATGGGAATACAGTTCAGAAAAATTAGAAACAGGTGTTGAAGGAATAGATGCAGCTGAAGACAAATACACTTTAGACCAATTAGCACACCAAGTATCTTTAGAAATAGGAACAGACGGTGGAACAGGTGCGTTGTTATTAGAGAATGAAAATATAGATGGTGAAAATAATTACTTCTTATTAGAGAGTTATAACATACAAACTCAATCACCTTATGCTGATAATTTAGATTTAGATAGTGCTGCTGGTTTTGATACAGCGTCAACTGCAGATGATATATTAGACTTTACAGAACGAAACCCGTTCGGAGATGTGGATTTTTAGATGTTTGGAAGATATTTTTACAACGAAAGTATGAGAAGAATGACCATTGCCTTTGGTCAAATATTCAATAACATACAAATTAAAAGAAAAGACTCTAGTGGCTCTACTGTTCAAACAATAAGAGTTCCTTTAGCATATGCTCCAAAAGAAAAGTTTTTAGCTAGATTAGATCAACAACCTGATTTAGAAAGTAGAGAGTTTGCGATTACTTTACCTCGTATGGGTTTTGAGATTACAGGTATTCAATATGATGGTAGTCGTAAATTAACAAGAGTACAAAAATATAAAACAGTTAAGACTGGCGCAGATGGAAAGATAATGAATTTTAATTATACACCTGTACCATATAATATATCTTACAACTTATATTCTTTCACAGCAACAGCTGAAGGTGGATTACAAATTATAGAACAAATCTTACCTTTCTTTCAACCTGATTATACTGTGACTGTAAATGCGATACCAGAATTAAATATCAAAAGAGATGTTCCTATAGTTTTAAATAGTGTTAATTACGAAGATAGTTATAGTGGTGACTTCTCACAAAGAAGAGCCGTAGTATATACTTTAGGATTTACAGCAAAGACATACTTATTTGGTCCAGCGAATACTCAAAGAGTTATTAAACAAACACAAGCTGATATGTACTCTGACACAGATGTAAATGCTAAGGCAAGAGAAACTAGAATTATAACAATACCAAATCCAACTAGCGCTGATGCTGATGATGATTTTGGATTTACAACAACAATAACAGCTCACACAGACGGTAAGAAATACAATCCTGAGACAGATACTGACGAATAAATAGATTATATTATATTATGGAAAATTTTATACATACATTTCAAGTCCAAGATGACTCTATTTGTGACGCATTAATAGAGTATCATAAAAACAATACAGAAACAAAAGATTTAGGTTATACAGGTTCTGGTAAACATACTAGAATTGATAAGTCTATAAAAGATTCTATTGATGTTGTTGTTCCAACATATTCTAAAGATCCATCTGTATTAAGATACCATGACGAAGTTATAACAATAGGTGTAGAGCAATATAGAAAAAAATATGAGTTCTGTAATATGCCTTTACAATTAAAATTACCAATGAACATACAATATTATCCAATTGGTGGTGGATATAAAAGTTGGCATTATGAAAGAAACTCTTATATGTTTGATGAGTTAAGTAGAGTTATAGTTTATATGACATACTTAAATGATGTAGATGATGCCGGAACAGAATGGTTATATCAAAATTTTAAAACTAAAGCTAAAAAAGGTTTAACAGTTATGTGGCCAGCAGAGTGGACACATACTCATAGAGGTATAATATCAACTAACAAAGAGAAGTACATAGCAACTGGCTGGTTGAATATGACAGTTAATAAATAGTATTATGAGTAAACTAGAAGATAAGGTAAATGAAATATTAGGTATAGATACACCTGAGCCAAAAAAAGAAATAGTACAGCAAGAATTTAAATCTCCTGTTGTTCGTAAAGAAGATGAAAATAAAGAAGACATAGATAACGATTACAGTTATAGTAGAGATAATTATTACAATTTAATTGACAAAGGTAATGAGGCCATTCAAGGTATATTAGATATAGCCAAAGAAGGACAACACCCAAGAGCATACGAAGTTGCTGGTCAACTTATAGGACAAGTAGGACAAACAGTAGATAAACTACAAGACTTACAAAAAAAACTAAAAGACTTAAAAGAATTACCTAAGTCAGCAAATCCTCAAATTAAAAATGCTCTATTTGTAGGTTCTACAAATGAATTACAAAAGATGTTAAATAGGAAACAAGAAGATGAAAATATTGAAAGCAAGAACATCACACCCAAAAAAGACGACACTAGCGATAAGTGATTTAACTTATAATACTTATTACGAAAAGTATAATCCTAAGTTAACCGATGGCGTTGAGAACATTACAAATATAATGGAAAGTCCCATTGAAGTCTTTAGACATACAAAACAAAAAAATAGATTTGGTGCTACTGGTCAAACATATATAGAAAAAGAGTATAGTGTTTTAAAAGGTAGTCAAAGAGTGACACAAGCAAACAAACTTGGATATACTCATATAGAGGTTATTGTAAAAAATGATAAAGCATAATTTTCCATATGAAAGTTTTATTGGTGGTTGGGATATACCTGAAAATGTTTGTGATGATTTAATTACATATTTCAACAATCATAAAGACCAACATAAAGCGGGAATGGTTATTAAAGATAATAAACATATAGAAGATGTAGATTTTAAAGAATCAACTGATTACATTATCAAACCATTTGGCTCATTGGAGCCTATTGAAACTTATGAAATGTATTTACATAAAATTTTAGAAGAATATAAAAAACTATATCCTTGTTTAGAAGACATAGAAAATATTGATTTTTACGAAGACTACAATATGCAATATTATCCTATTGGTGGTGGTATTAAGAAATGGCACTATGAAAGAATGAACAAGTTAAGTAGTAATAGAGTTTTAGTTTTTATGACTTATCTAAATGATGTTGAAGACGGTGGTACAGAATTTTTACATCAAAAGATAAATACTAAAGCGAAAAAGGGTATGACATTAATATGGCCAGCAGATTGGACACATACACACAAAGGACAAGTAAGTCAGACTAGTGAAAAATATATTGTCACTGGTTGGATAGGATTTAACGAGGTACCTGTAATGGGTGGGATATAACAATGAGCCAAGATCAATATTTAGGTAATCCAAATCTAAAAAAAGTAAACACACCACAAGAGTTTACTAAAGAACAAATATTAGAATATCAAAAGTGTGCTGGTAATCCTGTTTACTTTATGGAAACTTATGTAAAAATTGTATCACTTGATGAAGGTCTTGTGCCTTTTCATATGTATGGCTTTCAAAAGAAGATTGTACAAACAATACACGATAACAGATTTACAATTTGTAAACTACCTAGACAATCTGGTAAATCAACAACAACTATTTCTTATCTATTACACTATGCTTTATTTAATCCTAATTCAAATATAGCGATACTAGCCAATAAGAGTTCTACAGCAAGAGATATACTTGGTAGACTACAACTTGCCTATGAAAATTTACCTAAGTGGATGCAACAAGGTGTAATCAATTGGAACAAAGGTAATATAGAATTAGAAAACAAATCAACCATTGTCGCAGCGGCAACTTCATCTTCAGCAATTCGGGGTGGTTCTTATAATATAATATTCCTTGATGAGTTTGCTTTCGTACCAGCGAATATCGCAGAGATGTTTTTTAGTTCAGTTTATCCTACAATTTCATCTGGTAAAAAAACAAAGATGATTATTGTATCTACACCTCACGGAATGAATCAATATTACAAATTATGGATTGATGCTATAAACAAAAAAAATGATTATGTACCAATAGAAGTACATTGGAGTGAAGTTCCTGGTAGAGATGCTAAATGGAAAGAAATGACCATTAGGAATACTAGTGAAGAACAATTCCAACAAGAATTTGAGTGTGAGTTTTTAGGTTCAGTAGATACTCTAATCTCACCAGCAAAAATTAAGAACACAGTTTACATAGACGCAATACAATCTAAGAATGGATTGAAGATGTTTAAGAAACCAGAAAAGGGTCGTATGTATGTCTGTTGTGTTGATGTCGCCAGAGGTACAAACAAAGATTACTCTGCGTTTATAATAATAGATGTCACAAAAGACGAAAGTAAAAAAATTCCATATGAAGTAGTTTGTACTTACAAAAACAATGAAGTCAAACCATTTGTATTTCCAAACATAGTTGCTCAAACAGCAAAGGCGTATGAAGAAGCTCATACTTTAATTGAAGTAAATGATTTAGGACAATCTATCGCTGAAGCAATGCACTATGAGTTAGAATATCCTAATATATTGATGACAACTCAAAGGGGTAGAGCTGGTCAAATACTTGGAGCAATGTTCTCAGGTAGAGGTACATCATTAGGAGTTCGTATGACAAAACAGATAAAAAAGGTTGGTTGTGCGAATTTTAAGACGCTTATGGAGGGTGATAAGATACAAGTCAATGACTTCTCTATAATAGAAGAAATATCAACTTTTTCTCGTAGAGGTAATAGTTGGATGGCTGAAGAAGGTACAAATGATGACTTAGTTATGTGTTTAGTTATATTTGGGTGGTTATCTAATCAACCTTACTTTAAAGAGTTATCTGATTCTAATATTAGAAATCAGATGTATATGGAACAACAAAATTTGATAGAACAAGATATGGCACCATTTGGGTTTGTAGATGACGGTATCAATAGTGACCCAATGAATGAAGAAACGATAGATGAATATGGTACTCGTTGGTATCCTGTAGTCAGAAAAGGACAATAATCTCTACTTTTTGGTTATTATAAATACCTATACTGATAAAGTTTGAATATGGTCGTAAGAAAACTTACGGATTTTGACAAATTAAAAATGATAATTAGCTAATTAAAGAGGAGAATAACCTATGGCATTTCAAGTATCACCGGGCGTTCTCGTACAAGAAAAAGATTTAAGTAGAATTATACCTGCGGTATCTACATCTATCGGCGCTTTTGCTGGTGAATTTAGACAAGGTCCAGTAGATGAGATCGTAGCAATTTCTAGTGAACAAGAATTAGTAGATACATTTGGGAAACCAGACTCAACAAATTTTGAGTATTTTTTCTCAGCTTCTAACTTCTTACAATACTCTAACGCATTAAGAGTAGTACGAGCCCAAAATACAGGTTTGACTAATGCAAATACTTCAGGTTCAAGTATTTTAGTCAAAAATATAGACGATTACGAACAAAACTATGCTACTGGTCAAGCAAACGCAATAACTTTCACAGCAAAAACTGCTGGAGCGTGGGGTAATAACCTACTTGTTGCAACTTGTCCATCAGCAACTGCTTTTGAAGCAACAACAACAACTGCACAGCAAGTTAATCAAGCTGATGTCGCTGTTGGCGATACATCAATCACTATGGATTCAGATGCAACTACATATTTAAATGTAGGTGACATTGTTGAGTTCAGTACAACTGCCGCTGGAACAGATTTTACAACTGGCGAAAAGTATAGATTGACTGCAGTCGCAGCAACTTCAATAAGTCTAGTACAACACCCTAGAGGATCAGGTGGTGTTCAAACGGCAATAGCAGATAATACAAGAGTAAAAAGAAGATGGAGATTTTACGAATCAGTAGATGGCGCTCCAGGAACATCAGCATGGACAGCAGACAGAAGCGGTTCAGGCGATGAAATCCATGTAGTAGTCATTGATGAAGACGGTGGTATCTCAGGTACACCAGGAGCAGTTATTGAAACTTTTTCTAAAGTATCTAAAGCCGCTGACGCAAAAACTCCACAAGGAGACACAAACTACTATCCAACTGTAATTAAAAACAAATCTAATTACATTTACTGGACTGACCACAACTCATCAGGAACAAATTGGGGATCAAACGCTACTGGAGTGACTTTCACTGCAGTAAATACTCCAACTTCTGAAAGTATGACAGCTGGAGCTAATGGCTCTGCTGTGACTGCTGGTCAACTAAAAACAGCTTATGAAAAGTTTGCAGACGCTGAAACAGTTGATGTAGGATTAATCATTACAGGTCCAAGTGGAACAGCAACGCATGTTGACAATCTAATCACTATTGCAGAGAATAGAAAAGACGCAATCGTTTTTGCTTCACCACAAAGAGCAGATGTAGTTAATATCACAAACGCAAATACACAAACAACTAATGTGACAGGATTTTTTGATTCTGTTAGATCAAGTTCATATGTTGTATTTGATAGTGGATACAAATATTGTTATGACAGATACAATGATGTTTACAGATTTGTTCCATTAAACGGTGATGTTGCTGGTCTCGCAGCAAGAACTGATTTGGTTGCAGACGCTTGGTACTCACCTGCTGGTTTCAACAGAGGTATCATAAGAGGCGCAGTCAAACTAGCTTACAATCCAACTAAAGCCCAAAGAGATCAACTATATCCTAAGAGAGTCAACCCAGTTGCTACTTTCCCTGGACAAGGTACAGTCTTATTTGGTGATAAAACTGGATTAAGCTCTCCAAGTGCTTTTGATAGAATCAATGTAAGAAGATTATTCATTACATTGGAAAAGGCTATCTCAACAGCTTCTAAGTTTCAACTTTTTGAGTTCAATGATGAATTTACAAGAGCAAACTTTAGAAATATCGTTGAGCCTTTCCTAAGAGAAGTACAGGGCAGAAGAGGTATCACAGACTTTTTAGTAGTGTGTGATGAAACTAACAACACAGGTGAAGTAATTGATAGAAATGAATTTATCGCTGAGATTTTTGTTAAACCGACAAGATCAATCAACTTTATTACATTACAATTCATCGCAACAAGAACTGGCGTGGCTTTTGAAGAAGTCGCTGGCGGTTAATTAGTAGAGGAGAAATAAAAAATGGCAAACATTAATGACTTCAAAGCTAAACTTGCAGGCGGTGGCGCTCGTGCCAATCAGTTTAAGGTGACAATGCCTTTTCCTGGTTATGCCCAAGTTGGTGGAGAAATAGAAGACCTAGCGTTTTTATGTAGAGCAACAGCAATTCCTGCTATGACAGTTGACAATATAGATGTTAACTTTAGAGGAAGAGCAGTTAAAATCGCTGGCGATAGAACAATAGCAAATTGGTCTATCACAGTATTAAATGATACAGATTTCAAATTAAGAAACGCATTTGAAAGATGGCAAAACGGAATCAACAACATGACTGACAATGAAGGATTAACAAATCCTGTTGACTATCAAGTTGATGCATTCGTTGATCATTTAGATAGAAACGGTAATACAATTAAGTCTTATACTTTAAGAGGTGCGTACCCAGTATCTTTAGCCGAAATTGGCTTAGATTTTGACCAAAAAACTGAAATAGAAACATTTTCTGTTGAGTTTGCGTACCAGTATTTTGAAACAAATACTACAACTTAATAATTAGATATACTAGAGGGGCTTCGGCCCCTCTTTTAAATCCCTTATAAGTAGTAGTACAAGGAGATATTATGGCAGAATTATTCGGCTTTTCAATAACAAAACTAAAGAAACAAGCTGATCCAAAACAAGCGTTTACAACAGCTCAAGCAGATGACGGAACACAAACGGTCAATGCTGGAGGACACTTTGGATCATACCTTGACATGGAAGGAACTGCCAAAACTGAGCAGGACCTTGTTCGTAGATATAGAGAAATAGCTTTACACCCTGAATGTGACATGGCGATAGAAGATATTGTCAATGAAGCTATTGTTGCTAATGAATTGAAAGATGCAGTAAGAGTGAATTTAACTGACTTACCTTATGGAAAAGAAGTTAGAGGTAAGATAGAAGACGAGTTTAGAGAAGTGTTGAAGTTAATGAATTTCAATACAAAAGGACATGACCTTTTTAGACGATGGTATGTAGATGGAAGAATCTTTTTTCAAAAGATAATTGATAGAGAAAATTCTAAAAAAGGTATAACAGAATTAAAATATATTGATCCTAGAAAGATTAAAAAAATTAGAGAAGTTAGGAAGAAAAGACCTGACACTCCAATGCCATCATCACTAAACAGTTTAGCTGTTGTTGATGAATATATTGAATACTTTTTATACAATGAAAGAGGTTTATCAGGTACAACTGGTCAATCTGGTATTAAGATAGCGCCAGATACAATTGCTTTTTGTGCGTCTGGTTTAATTGATCAAAACAAAAATATGGTATTGTCTTATTTACATAAGGCGATTAAACCTGTTAATCAATTAAGAATGATTGAAGATTCAGCAGTAATCTATCGTATAGCTAGAGCACCTGAAAGAAGAATATTTAAAATTGATGTAGGTAATTTACCAAAAATAAAAGCAGAACAATACCTTAGAGATGTAATGGCAAGATATAGAAACAAACTTGTCTATGACGCTAACACAGGAGAAATAAAAGATGACAGAAATTATATGTCAATGTTGGAAGACTTCTGGCTACCAAGTAGAGAGGGTGGAAGAGGTACTGATATTACTACTTTGCCTGGCGGTCAAAATTTAGGCGAAATATCTGATATAGAATATTTTAGAGCTAAGTTATATCGTTCTTTGAATGTACCAACTAGTAGATTGGAAGCAAGTCAAGGTTTTAATTTAGGTAGAGCTAGTGAAATTACTAGAGATGAATTAAAATTTACTAAGTTTGTTCAAAGATTAAGAAAGAAATTTACTGAACTTTTCAATGATATTTTAAGAACACAATTAGTTTTAAAAGGTGTTATTGCTGAAGGAGATTGGTATACAGTTAGAGATTGTTTACAGTATGACTTTTTACAAGATGGTCATTTTGCTGAGTTAAAACAAACTGAACTGATGAGAGAAAGACTAGCATTAGCAAATGAGATGAGAGACCATATAGGTAAATTCTTCTCAGTTGAATATGTTAGAAAGAATGTATTAAAACAAAATGAAAGAGAAATTGAAGATATGGATAAACAAATTAGAAAAGAAATTAAAGCTAAAGTTATCCAAGACCCAATGGCTCAAGTCATCACTGATGACGACATAGTATAGGAGAAAAAAAATGAGTGAAGAAGTAAAAAGTTTTATAGATCAAATAGCGAATGGCGATAACGCTGCGGCTGGAGATGCATTCAAAGATGCGTTAAGAGTTAAAGTAGGTGATTCGTTAGATGGTCAAAGAAAAGAAGTTGCTGGTAATTTGTTTAATGGAGAACTTGAAGTAGAACCACATAGCGACCCAAAACCAGTAATAGCTGATCCAGGAACTTTTAACCAAGATGGTAGTGTTTCTAATCCAAACGAAGATGGTGAAGCACAAATAGACTTAACTCCAAAGGAAACTGAGGATGCTGGTCAGTAAGATAGTGAAAGAGAATCTAATTATAGATTCAAAAAGTTTCAATGACTTATCACCGTTGATGAAAGAAGCAATTGGTGATATAATAAAGTTGATTGAAAAAGAAACTGGAAGTATTATTGAGAAGTTTGAAAATTCTGTAAATAAAGTATCAGAATTTCATAATATTAACAAACAAAAATTTTATGATTATTTTGATAAAGAATTAATAGAACAATTAGGAGAAAAATAAAATGGCACAAACATTTATAGTTAAAGGTGATGTTGTCACTAATGCCTCTGATAATGATTTTGGTAGAGCGCAGTATGTTAGA
>Ga0209336_10000031_pt1 | contig 62176 bp, 82 predicted proteins | sample LinPmetageLP32_FD_184042 | JGI IMG/M metagenome (GOLD analysis project Ga0209336, IMG submission 184042) | Marine viral communities from the Pacific Ocean - LP-32 (SPAdes) (version 2) | ecosystem: Environmental > Aquatic > Marine > Oceanic | place: Pacific Ocean | collected 2009-08-23
CAAGTGGACATACAGGAATGTATCCACTAGCAATGAACATAGAGCAGGGTATTAGAACAGGTGGTACAACACTTGTTGCTGATATAAGTGGCAGAGATTCATTAGCCGCAATGGCAGGCGATCAAGCATACGTTACTAACAAAGGTGACGGTGAGTGGGGACTATACATGTATGACGGAAGTGCATGGGTACAAATATCAGACCAAGACAGCTCAACTGTAGATGCTAAAACATTAACAGTTACATTTACAATGCCTGTTAGTGGATTTGGAACAAGCACAACAACTAACATGGGTAATATATCTCCTGGCAGAAAAATACAAAGTATTAGTGTTGATGTGCAGACACAATTTACAGGACACTCAGGTGGCTCACCAAATATAGAAGTAGGAACTGTATCAGACCCAGATGCATATTGTGACAGTCCTAATAACGATCTTACTGAAACAGGTTCATACATTGTTAATCCAGAGTATATATACCCTGCATCAGAAACGCAAGACCAACTTATACGAGCACGTTGTAATCATTACAATGCCAGTGCTGGAAACGTAACAGTCAAACTTACCTACGTTTAACAAAAATCCTAAAAAACGATAAATACAAGTAACGTTCAGCGAAAGCGAAAACGTTATCGATAACGAATTAGAACATAAGTATTAGGAGATACAACATGGCTGATATTAAAAACTTTGGTATCAAAGGTATAGCGGCTGATGTACAAATGGGCAAATCAGGCGGACGTTTAATTTACGACGCAGGTAACGGAAGATTTGACTTAACTCAAAGTAACGGAACTACTCTAGAAGATATTAGATTAGGAACGGTTACGGCGGGAGCCTGGAATGGTAGTGCAATCAGTAGTCAATACGGTGGTACAGGACAAGATTTCAGTAGTTCGTCAGGTGTTATTAAGGTTTCAAGTGGAACTATGTCAGCAGGCTCGATTGCCTTGGCATCAGATGTAAGTGGTACATTACCAATTGCAAATGGTGGTACGGGTGCAACTTCGGCTTCTGCGGCAAGAACCTCTTTAGGACTTGGTAACTTGGCAGTTCAAGCAAGTAATGATGTAAACATAGATGGCGGTGCCATCGATGGAGCAATTATTGGTGCGAACTCAAAGGCGGCTATTGGCGGAACAACAATCACAGCAACAACGGCATTCGTTGGTGATTTAACAGGAAATTCAGATACAGCAACAGCACTGGCAACCGGTAGAACAATCGGTATGACAGGTGACATGACATGGACATCAGCATCGTTTGATGGTACAGGTAATGTAACAGGTGCTGGAACTTTAGCAACAGTAAACAGTAACGTAGGATCATTTGGTAGTACAAGTGCAATTCCAGTTGTTACAGTTAATGCTAAAGGTTTAGTTACAGCAGTAACTACAGCAAGTATCGTAACTTCTTTAACAGTAGACGGTGATTCAGGAACACAAAACGTAGATTTATCAGCAGATGATTTACAGTTCTTGGGTACAGCAAATGAAATAGAAACAGCAGTTACTAAAGACGGAACAGACGTTAAAGTAACTTTAGGTTTACCTAACGACGTAACAATAGGTAATAACCTAAGTGTTACTGGTAGTTTCTTATCAGATGATATTACAGCGGCTACAGTTACAATTAACGGTAACTTAACAGTTACAGGTACGCAAACAACTACAGATTCTACAGTTGTTACTATTGCAGACCCACTATTCCAAGTAGGTTCAAATACTAACGATAACTTAGACAGAGGTGTTACTTATCTACATAACGATGGATCAGCAAAAACTGGTTTCTTTGGTATGGACGAAGGTACAGGCGTATTTACATATATTCCAGATGCAACAGACAGCTCATCAGTAATTACTGGTAGTGCAGGTGCTGTTAAATTTGGTGCAGTAGAAGGTACATCATTTAGTGATGGTACTATTTCAGGTGTAACATTTGTAGATGAAGACAATATGTCCTCAAACTCTGCAACTAAAATACCTACACAGCAATCAGTTAAAGCATACGTTGACACTCAGATTACAGCACAAGATTTAGATTTTGCGGCTGATTCAGGTGGAGCTCTTGCTATTGATTTAGATAGTGAAGCATTAACTATTGCAGGTGGAACAGGACTTACTACAGCAGGTAGTGGAAACACAGTAACAGTAAACCTAGACGACACGGCTGTATCAGCCGCTAGTTATGGTAGCAGTACTGCAATTCCAGTATTAACTGTAGATGCACAAGGAAGAATTACAGCGGCTTCAACAGCCTCTATTAGTACTTCTTTCACTAGTGCGGCAGATTCAGGTTCGTCAAATACTATAGACGGTGGTGACACTTTTACTATAGCAGGTGGAACTGGTATGTCTTCCGTAGCAAGTGCTACAGATACAATCACAATGAACTTGGACAATACAGCAGTATCGGCCGGTTCATATGGTAGTGCAACAGCAATTCCAACTTTTACAGTTGACGCACAAGGACGTTTAACAGCGGCCGGAACAGCGGCTATTAGCTCAGATTTAACAATCGGTGCTGACAGTGGTTCAGATGACGTTGTAAGAGTAGGAACTGATACATTAAACTTTATAGGTACTTCAAACGAAACTACAACAACAGTTAGTAACAATACTATTGCTGTTGGACTAGCAAGTTCGATTAGTGGCTTAACAAGTTTAAGTGCAACAACATTAAGTGATGGCGTAGCAAGTATGAACTCAGGTGCCCTAACAGGAGTAACAAACGTTACTGCTTCAGGTACAGTACAATATGGTTCATTAAGCGACGGCACAATTACTGTAACAGGTTTTGCAGATGAAGATAACATGGCATCAGATAGTGCTACACTTATCCCAACTCAACAATCTGTTAAAGCATACGTTGACTCAGTAGCAACAGCGGCCGACTTGGACTTCCAAGGCGACTCAGGTGGTGCATTAAGTATTGATCTTGACAGTGAAGTCCTTGACATCGCAGGTGGTACTAACATTACTACTGCAGGTTCAAGTAACACATTAACAGTAAACCTAGACGCAACATTATCAGGAATGACAGCAGGTACTTTCTCAGGACAAGTATCAGCAGGTACATTAACTGATGGCGTAGCAAGTATGAACAGTGGTGCATTAACAGGTGTTACAACTATTGCTACATCAGGTGATGTAACAGTTGGTGGTAACTTAACAGTTAGTGGTACACAAACTAGTGTTAATTCAACTAACACAACTATAACTGACACCTTAATTACACTACAAAGTGGATTAACAGGTGCTAACCCTAATGACATTGGTCACATTTATGAAAGAGGAACAGATGGTAACAACGGTTTCTTAGGATGGGATCAAAACGTTGATAGATTTGTAGCGGCGACTACAACTGCAGACGGATCAACTGCTGGTGATTTAACACTAGCGGCAACTGATTTTGAAGCGGCTGGATTCCTTGGTACAAGTGCTACAATTAGTGGTGCTGTAAGTTTTGGTACATTAACAGATTCAGGTGAGAGCATTGCTGTTACTAAATTTGTTGATGAAGCAGACGGAATTTCAAGTAACGATAACGATACTACAATTCCAACTTCAGCGGCAGTTGTTGACTATGTTGAAAACAATGGTGGTGACGGACTATTACTAAGAGCGGCAATAACAAGTGGAGCAACAACGGCTTCAATTGGTACTGTCCCTAACGTTTCTAGCAGAACATATTATGCAGAAAAGATAGTAATCAAAGTCAGCACAGCATTTAGTGGTAACAGTATTAATTACATTACTATTAAAGAAAATGCTGGTTCAGGTAGTACACTTGTTGCTAAAGCAGACGCAGATGCGGCTACAGTAGGTAACTATATTATAGAACTAGATGGCGACATAGCACTTACAAAAAATGCGGCGGTAACGTTAGCATTCTTTGACGCAAGTGATAACGCAGTGGCTCCTTCAGCCGGTGCGGCAGTGGCTTCAGTTCACTACAATTGGGTTTAATATAACCTAGGGTAGGGAGTAACTTTAAAGGGCAGTTTTTTACTGCCCTTTTTTTGAGTTTTATTTCTGAGCGTCTGCTCTGAACGAGCATATAAGCATGGTTGTTTCAACCATTGACATATTAGGAGTTAAACTCCAGGGTATATGACTAGGCCAGTATATTACTTTAAACTGTTTGGGTTTAATAAAGTGTGACGTTTCTTGTGTGTTTTGACTGGCATATATTTTAGATGTATAATTATCTAATTTTAAATGACTGCCTTTGTTTGTTGTTTGTAGGTATATTCCAGCATTGTACCATCTTTGATGCTCTATTGTAGTAGGGAAAGAGTGGTGAGGATTAGTTGAAATAATCCAAGGATTAAGTAAATTTATATCTCTAGCAACTTGTAAGTCAAAGTGTTGTACTACATTTGAAACAAAATTAGTTGCTAATAAATTTGCTATATTTCCTATAACACCTTCACATGGAAATTGTTTGTTAGTAAACCACCCATAAACTGTCTCAGTTGTGATACCGGATTCTTTATTAAGTTTTAGGCTGTCCTGGATTTGCCTATTTAACTCTTTAGGAACCTCTATCTGAGTTTCAAATACATAGTCTGGAAATACTGTCGTCTTTTTAACTGCCATACTACTATTTACCTTATATTGCTTGACATTCGTATGAAAACCAGTATAATAGTATTGTAACTAGGAGAACGGTATGAAAAAAGATAAAGTTATACTCACAGACATAGATGGTGTAGTATTAGATTGGGAAGAAGGATTTAATGTCTGGATGCAACATCACGGACATAATTTAACTGAAGGCTATCAGTTTGTGTATGATGTAGGTACAAGATATGGAATTACTAAACAAATCAGTCGCAGTTTAATAAAACAATTTAATGAAAGTGCGGCTATAGGGTTTTTACCTCCACTCAGAGACGCACAATGGTATATTAACTTGCTACATGAAAAGTATGGCTATAAGTTTGTTGCTATAACAAGTCTTAGTTTAGATCCTTATGCAAAAGAATTAAGAGAAAGGAATCTTAAAAAATTAATGGGCGATGCATTTATAGAGGTTGTATGTTTAGATACAGGTGCAGATAAAGATGAGATTCTAGCAGACTATGGACACAAATATCCTGGTGCATACTGGATAGAAGACAAACCAGAAAACTTAATGGCTGGTGTTAATGTTGGGCTTAAAGGCATACTAATGGAGCATGGTCACAACATGGAATCGCCTGTCGAAGGTACTGTCGTTAAGAATTGGGAACAAATACACCAATATATTACCTCAAAATAAAGATAAATATAAGTACCATCCAATAATACCTTTTAGGTATATTATCCATAATAAATATTACTTAAATAATATATGGAGAACTAAATGTTTAAATTATTAAAATCGACTGTAGCAGTCGCAGTATTGTCATTTATGGCAGTTCCAGCCTTTGCAGGTGTTAGCGGCGGTGTAAGTTATGCCAATGATTATATCTTTAGAGGACAATCACAAACTATGGGCGAAGCAAGTCTATCTGGTCAGTTTGACTGGAATCATGACAGTGGAGTTTATGCTGGTGTTTGGACTGGAGAGGTTGATATAGACGGTGCAGATAGAGAAACAGATATGTACTTTGGCTATGCTATGGACTTAGGATCAATAGGTATAGACGTTGCGTATGTTGACTATGCTTATAGCGGAAACGATGCTCTTGACGGATCTGAAATTTGGCTATCAGGCAGTATGGGCGATATGTCAGTATTGCATGTTATGGGTCAAGACGACTGGAACGACTACACAGAATTTTCATACTCATTATCAATGGGTGTAGATCTTTCTTTTGGTATGTGGGATAATGTTGGAGACAACATGAAGATATCCAAGTCTTTTGATCTTCCAATGGGTCTTGAAGGTAGTTTGGCTTATGTAGACTTTACTGCTGATGATGATTCAGGAATGATGGACGAAGATACAGTAGTATTTTCTTTATCCAAATCATTCTAATAAGATTAGAAAATATAAAATACCTCCTTTTTGGGGGTATTTTTATGAATAAACACTTGACAAAGTTTAAACATTTGCTATAATATGTATTGTAATTAGGTAAAGGAGTAGAAAGAATGCAGAAATTTCCAATAGATGAAGTACTAGCAGTTAGTTGTGCCGCTCACAGAATAAATGAGGGCTTTATTAAAAAGGACCAGGTAAGGTTCGATAAAAAGTTTGAAAAAACGATATGTAATAGTGACTTATTATATAATTATTTTTTTACAGATAAAAAATTTAAAGTTATTGAAGAGGACAAAACTACTGCAACTGAAGTTAAAGAATATCTTGCAGGGTTAAGTTTTAAAGCATTAGAAAGACAACTTACTGAATTTGAGTCAAATGTTCTTAAGTTAGTAAGTTCTCCTGAAATTGCTAAGGATAAATTAGGCATAGCCGCTAGTTTACCTAAAGTATATCTAAATAAAGTAGATCAGGATACTTGGACTGATAGAGAAATGGAATTATCCAGAACTAGTGAAAAAATTGGTAAACTACATACTAGGGAAAAAATTAATGCTACTGTAGAGTTTACTAGGTATATACCAAGAACTATGAGTTATATTGTGACTTGTAGTGTAAATGACCAGCACATTCTAAAGTTCTTTACAGACAAAAAAATTGCACCAGGCATAGAGATTACAGTTGAAGGTTTTGTAAAAGGACAATCTAAAGGTAAATATCATGCTGGATTTGAAACTGTAATAAATCGAATTAAATTTGTTGAAGAAGGAAAATAATTTTTATAGTGTGTCTTAGGCGTCGCGTCAGGTTATACCACTTTAAACACATAACCTAAATTGCAAGTCACACTGATCAGAGACTATAAACCAGCGATCAGTTTAGAAAGAACCTCCCTTATGGGGAGGTTTTACCTTGATAACCTCTCAGTAGCTCAGCAGGATAGAGCAACGGCCTTCTAAGCCGTGGGTCGCAGGTTCGAATCCTGCCTGAGAGGCCAAACTTCTGATAAATAGTATATGGTAGACACACAAGGAGTAATACTATGGCAGAGGTAGAAGGAAAAGGCAACGTACAAGTTGACTTGGAAAAATATACAGAGCTTGTCTTAAAAGTCGATGAGGCACAAGACAAGATTAACGAGATGAATAATCTCAGAAAAGAATTAGCGATAGCAACTGCGGCCGCTAAACCAGTAGAAAGGTTTTCTTTTGGTGCATTATTTAGAGATGAAAATGACATCAATGAGAAGGCAATAATTGGTTTTATGAGTTTTGGATTAATGGTTGTATTTGGTGCATGTGATTTAATTACAGCATTTTGGGATATGGATTTAAAAATATCTGATACAATATACACATCATTTGTTGTAGTAACTTTAGGTTCATTTGGTATTAGTGAGGCAGGAAAAGCCTTTAGCAAACAGTAAGAATTATGAAAGAATTAAAAGAATGGCATAAAGATTATACGTTAGACTTTATTGAAAAGTATAACTTATCTATGTATACGGTTGCTTGGATCAGTTGGATTAAGGGAATGGTTACAATGGCTATTCTGCTTTGGATATTTTAATGTTTATTAAACACTTTGTAAGAATGTTGACACGAGAAGAACTCAGTGATGAGGACGTTATTGTGTATTTTGATGTTGTACAAAGTGTTGTACCTACAAAACTACTGACTGCTTATGATGAAGAAAAAGCAAAGGTAGGAATTGAAGTTATGGCGTACACCAGTGAAGATGACGATGGTGATATGTTTATATACGAAATTATTTTGCAAGACGAAATAGATGCAGATGAGGGTGATGAAATATCAGATGAACTTTTTGAAGAGTTTCCAGATATTAAATTTACATTTGAGGCATCAGTAGAAGTTTAGTGCTAGTAGAAGTTCATTTTAATGGCAACGAATTCGTTGCTTACGACAAGCAAACCAATCAACAAATAACAGATAGTGCAATACTAAATGTTATATCCTTTGAACAATTTCCAGGAATTAAAGGTGTATTTGAAATAAATGTTGACACCGCCGGAAGATCTGTTATAATAGAACCATTACAAATAAATATTGGTATACAGGATATAAACACAAATGGCATTTAATAAAACATTCAATCAAGAAGAAATCGCAAGACTCAAAAAACTTATCAACGAAGGTGATACTGTTCTCCATGAAGTAGACGCTCTAAACGTAGGTCTTAGAGAAACTGTTAAAGCAATAGCAGAGGAAATGGACCTCAAGCCTGGAGTTTTAATGAAAGCAGTAAAAGTTGCTCATAAGGCTAAGTTCCAAGATGAGTTCGACAAATTTGACGAACTAGAAACAATTTTAGAATCAGTCGGAAAAACACTTTAATTAATTGACTTTTAACCACTATTGCTGTATAATTACAGTATGAGGATAGCACATCTATGAGTTACGTTGACGCATTTTATGATCAGGGCAAGGACATTGTTACTGTAGTTGAGCGTGTCGATGGCAAACGTATTATAAAAGAAATAAGTCCCACACATAATTTTTATTATTCAGATCCTCATGGCAAACACAGAAGCATTTATGGAGACCCTGTAACTGAGCTACGGTGTGCTAACATAAAAGACTTTAAAAAGAACTTGGGTATACATAGTAGTAATAAAACATTCGAGAGCGATATAAGACCTCTTAATAAAGTAATTGCAGAACATTATAACGGAGCAGAAGTTCCAAAACTAAATGTTGCATTTTTTGATATTGAGGTAGACTTTGATCCACAACGTGGTTACAGTAGTCCATCTGATCCGTTTACTCCTATAACAGCAATAGGTGTATACATGCAATGGATGGATGCAATGATATGTTTAGCAGTACCTCCTAAAACTTTAAGTTGGGAACAAGCACAGGAAGTTGTAAAGCCTTTATCTGAAGTTATGTTGTTTAGAACAGAAAAGGAAATGTTAGATACATTTTTAGATATCATAGAAGATGCTGACGTGCTAAGTGGTTGGAATAGTGAAGGATATGATATTCCTTATACTATTAATAGGATTACTAAAACATTAGGTAAAGCAGAAACAAGACGCATGTGTCTAATGAAAAAATTACCTAAGCGAAGAGAATATGAAAAATTTGGTAGTACTGTTTCAACATATGACTTAGTAGGCAGAATACACTTAGACTATTTAGAACTATACAGAAAATACAACTATGAAGAAAGACATAGTTACAGATTAGATTTTATTGGCGAAATGGAAGTTGGTGAGAAAAAAGTTCCATATGAAGGAAGTTTAGACAGACTTTACAATCATGATTTCCTAAAGTTTTGTGAATACAATATACAAGATGTTATGTTGTTAGATAAGTTAGATAAAAAATTACAGTTTGTAGATTTAGCAAACATTATTGCACATGAAAATACAGTATTAATACCAACAACTATGGGTGCTGTTGCAACAACTGAACAAGCAATTATAAATGAAGCACACAGACGTGATATGGTAGTGCCTGATAAACCTAAAGCATCTGAAAGAGATAGTGCCGCAGGTGCCTTTGTGGCAACGCCCAAAAAAGGATATCATGACTGGGTAGGCAGTATGGATTTAAACAGCCTGTATCCAAGTGTGTTTAGGGCTCTTAATATGGCGCCTGAGACTATTGTAGGACAATTAGATCCTAGTTATACATTGGAAGAAATTACAAATGCACAGAAGTTAGAAAAGAAAAGTTTTGCTGATGCCTGGCATGGTAAGTTTGGTACTAATGAGTTTGAATTTGTTAAGAGCAAAGATGTTGACCATATGATGAAGTTAGAAATGGAAGATGGCGGAGTACATGAAGTAACTGGTGCTGATGTTTATAACTTAGTTTTTAATAGTGGGCAACCCTGGAACATTAGTGCTAACGGCACAATATTTACAACTGATGTACAAGGCATTGTGCCTGGCTTATTGGAACTTTGGTACACTGACAGACAAAAAATGCAGAAGAAGAAAAAGCAGTCAGAAGGCGCAGAACAAATTTATTGGGATAAGAGACAGTTAGTTAAAAAGATTCAGTTAAACAGTTTATATGGTGCAATACTTAATCCACATTGTAGGTTCTATGACAAACGTATAGGACAGAGTACTACATTAACAGGCAGAGCTATCACAAAACACATGGCGGCCGAAACAAACAGAATGTTTACAGGCGAGTATGACTATGAAGGCGAAACAATAATTTATGGTGATACTGACTCTGTATACTTTACTGCGGCACCTGTAATGCAGGACCAAGAACTAGATATGGATAGTGCTATTAAGTTATATGATCATGTATCTGATACAGTTAGTGATACATTCCCTAAGTTTTTAAAGGATACATTTAATGTGCCTTTAGAACGTGGTGCTGTAATGATTGCCGGCAGAGAAGTCGTAGGCAGGGCAGGATTGTTTTTAACTAAAAAGCGATATGGTATATTATGTTTAGACATTGAGGGTTATCAGCCTGAGGGCGGCAAACTTAAAGCAATGGGTTTAGAGATTAAAAGATCTGACACACCTGAGTTTATACAAGACTTTTTAGAAGAGTTATTGGTTGATTGCTTAAACAGTTTAGGCGAACAGCATGTCATAGACAAAATTAAAGAGTTTAAAAAGTATTTTAAAGGTTTACAACCTTGGGGTAAGGGTATGCCTAAACGTGCTAACAATGTTACTATGTATACATCTAAAATGATGGAACAAGCAAGAATGCCACAAACAAATAGTCTACATAAATTAGATAAACTTAAAAATGAAGGTAAGAGTAATATGATACCTGGCCATGTTAGAGCTAGTATCAATTGGAATAACCTTAAAAAAGCGAATAGTGATGCATACAGTTTGACTATCACAGATGGTGCAAAAGTAGTTGTATGTAAACTTAAAAATAATCCAATGGGCTATACTAGTGTAGCATATCCCACAGACGAACTTAATTTGCCACAATGGTTTAAGGATTTACCATTTGATGAAGAGGCAATGGAAGAAACAGTATTAGATAAAAAGGTTGCTAACGTTATTGGTCCTATGGGCTTTGATTTAAGCAGGACTACACAGAGTGAAACGTTATCGACGTTTTTTGAATTCTAAAAAAATGGTTAAAAACTACTTGACTTATCTAAATAACAATGTATAATATTATTTTAATCTTTGGAGATACGAATGGCAATTAAAGACATAATGAAAGATGTACTTAAACATACACATGGTTTAGGCATCTTTGAGATGGTAAAGGTTACTGGTGATGTTGAAAAGACTACTATTGAAACAGTAGACGCAGACAAAACTGTAATTTTTAAAGGAGAGACACACAATCCATATCCTGAGTTTGTTGACTCTACAGTTGGGTTAAGCAGGATGGGTGTATTACACGGGTTGTTACAATATCCTGGATTTGATGGTGAAGGATCAGATACAAAAATTAACACACAAGAGCGAAATGGTGAAACTGTTCCTGTAGAGGTAGAGTTTACTAGTGCTGATGGTAATGATGCACATTATAGATTTATGTTAGCAGATGTTATTAACCAGCAACTTAAAGCAATTAAATTTAAAGGTGCTGAGTTTGATTTAAACATTGTGCCTACAGATAAAAATTTAAAAGATTTAGCCTACTTTAATAGTGTGTTGGGTGCCTTTGAAGCAAACTTTAGTCCTAAAACTGATGGTACTAGTTTATGGTTCCATATTGGTGATGGCGTAAGTGACAGAACAAAAATTTTAATTAATAGTGATATTGATGGTAGCATTACAGGTGACTGGAAATGGCCACTAGACATTGTTTTAAAAATATTAAGACTTAGTGACACAGGAAATTGTGTAATGAGCATTAATGATCAAGGTTTACTACAAATTATTGTAGACAGTGGAATGGCAAAATACACATACTTATTACCTGCGAGAAGTTAAACTATGTACGATTTAGGAAAAACACAAAGAGACTACGCCTTATTCCTGCCTGCTATTAGTAGTTTTTATGTAAAGCAATTAGAAAAAATTGCTAAAGATGGTGGCAGGGTACCTGAGGGCTTTGAATTAGGCCATGAGGGTATGGATTTCCTAAAAGACAAAGACACTTATTATCATTATCCTTGGGGTTTATATTCGGCCGGTCATGCTCAGTTAGACTTAACTAAGTTAGATGGTGAGCCTATGATTACTGACAGAGATAGAAATAAAACAATGATACTAGGAGACTCAGGTGGTTTCCAGATTGCTACAGGTGTTATTAAAATGGATTGGGCTAATGCTATTAATCCAGATGACCCTGCAAGGATAGAGCTAGTAGACAAAATACTTAAATGGGAAGAAGAACAATGTGATTGGGCAATGACACTTGATGTACCTCCTTTTGCCGCCTTCCCTCCTTTTAATAAGAAAACAGGACTAGAAACATTTGAGCAAACTATGACAATTAGTTTGTATAACTTAGACTACTATATGAAGAACAGAACACCAGGTAAGTGTAAGTTCTTAAATGTAATGAGTGGTGTTGACCAGCCTACTTGTGACGAGTGGTATGAAAATGTTAAAAACTTTAGTGATCCTAAATTTTGTCAGGAAGCATACGGTAATAGTGAACTTGCATTAGAAGGATATGCATTTGCTGATTTGCAAAAACGTAATATGAGAATGGCACTAAGACGTATCTTAAAACTTAGGGAAGATGGCTTACTTAAAGATAAAGGTTGGATTCATTTCCTAGGTACAGGTAAATTAGATTGGGCATGTTACTTAACTAGCATACAAAGAATGTTAAGAAAACATGACAGTCCAGAAATAAATTTAAGCATGGACGCCGCTAGTCCGTTTGTTAATAGTGCATATGGTAGTACATATACACATAACAGTTTCCATCCTAAAAAGTTTAGTTACTTAATGGACAGAGCTATAGACAATCAGGAACTTAAAGGTTCTGATATGCCTATGCCCTTTGCACACTCTCCTATAATGAGTAGGCTAACTGCTGGAGATATTTGTGCAATGGCTGAAGGAGACTTAGACAAGAACGGTAAAGCAAAAGGCCCAGATAGTACAAGTTGGGACACACAAAGTTACTTATATTATATGGGTCATAGTGTGTACAACCATATTACTGCTGTTCAAGAAGCAAACAGATTAGCAGATGTAGAAAGGTATCGTACTAATGTACATTACAGTGATTTTATAAAAGACAAGTCAAGTGGCAAGAGCAATGAGTTTAGTCCTTATGTACCTGCAAAAGCATTATACTTTGATAGTTTCTGTCAGGAAGTATTAGATCCTAAATTATCTATTGACGAAGCATATGACTTAATTGAGAAAAATATTAAATTATTAGACGAGTTAAGTTTTGGTGCTAAAACTAATGCAGGATTTGGTGCATTTTTTGAAGAGGAAGAGTTTGATATGGACGATGATATTGGTGCAAAGACACATGATATTATGTCTGGAGACTTTGAGGCATAGTAAGTGAAAGATAAACCTAATTTTAATGATGTAAGATTTTTTGTAGGCAAAGAAGTTGAGCATACCGTTGCACAAGGTGAGAATACTTTGTTTGTAGCAGGTTGGCAACCAGTAGAAGAAATTTTAAGTAGAGCATTAAATGAGCAATGTACTCACATACATCTATGTTACTTTGACGCAGAACGTTTTGATCAATGGAAACTTTGGGAAGAACTGTTACTACATTTATGTGATAACGGTGTTAAGGTAACTTTAGAGTTTGAAGTTAAGTACGCAGAAGATATATTTAAAATGGGTTTACACGATTACAGTAATTTTATACCTATAATAACTGCTGTTTTGCCTAATTCTTCTAAATACAATTTCAATACAGCATTTAAAATTGCAGATAAAGGATTTGATAAGACTAATGAAGGTACTTGGTCCATGCAATTACAAGATGTATTAGATAAGGAACATTTTATTCCTTGGTCTAAATACTCCGATGGAGGCGATAAACCAGTAGAATGAGAATAGATATTAGAGCAACAGACGATGATGGAATTCAAACATCAGCCTCATATGAAGGAGATTTTCAATATGAGGAAGATATACAGGGACTAGTAGTTCTATTGTTTAAATTTCTCGTAAAAAATGGTGCGGAAATACCAGAAGAACTGGTTGAAGAACTTGATAAACTGTAAATAAAGTATGAAGAAGGCAGATTTTGTATTGACAAACAAACATGAGGTGTTACAATAATATTATGAATGAACAAGATTTAAATGATTGGATTAAAGGACAATTAGGATTTGGTAGTTAATTATGAGAAGTATTTGGGTAACATTTAGTAAAGAAGGCATACATTTTTATCCTGGAGCAGATACAAATCCTGCTACAGCAACGGGTGATGAGTATGACGTAAGTTTTTTAGGGTATAAACACAGACACATATTCCACTTTAAAGTGTGGATAGAAGTGTTTCATGATGACAGAGATATTGAGTTTATACAGTTTAAAAGATGGCTTGAGAGTTTATACAACGAAGATGTTGTACAACTTAATAACAAGTCATGCGAGATGATCGCAGACAATTTGGCGGCAGAGATACAATCAAGATATCCAGGTCGTTATGTAAAAATTTCGGTAGCCGAGGACAACGAGAACGGTTGCGAAATGGACTATCCAGTAAACAATTAAGGAGATATACATGGAAACACATTTACAGTTAAAGGTAGCATTTGAAACATATTTGGCAGAGCATGAAAAGTTCGAAGTCAACGGTGTTAAGGCTAGTTCAACAAGAGCCAGAAAGGCACTTATGGAATTAACCAAACTTGCTAAAGCAAGAAGAACAGAGATTCAAGATAAAAGAAACTCAATGTAATGACAGAACAAAACAATAAAAGTAATACTGCTACCCAGCCTAATAAAATTAGTAAGGAAGAAGCAGACAGAAAGCAGGACTTTGCACAAGGTCTAGATGATGTAATTACTGATGTTGTTGATTATGGAGACTTAGGAGATGAGTAAATTAATTTATGTGCCACTAGAGCATATTGAAGGTAGATACACTATTCATATGGATGCCGCTATTGAGGAATACCTTACTCGCGAAAACATTGAGTATATTAAGATTATGCCTACATATGATACTCCTCCGTTGCCTGCAGGACAGTTTTTAAACTCTGCTTTTACAAGTAAGTTTAAGGCTTTACAAATGGCAGAAATATCAGACTTAATAGAACGAGGTGTCATTGAAGATGGAGACACCTTATTCTTTAGTGATATATGGTTCCCAGGAATTGAAAGTATTGCCTACATGAAATATTTTAACAAGATGGATAATCTTAAAATTACAGGCATGATACATGCAGGTAGTTTTACTGATACAGATTTTGTTAGAGATATGGAACGTTGGGCAAATAAATTTGAAGATATTATATTTGATATTAGTGATACAATTTATTGTGCAAGTAACTTTATTAAAAATGATATTGTAAAGAAAAGAGTTGTAGATCCTAACAAGTTAGTTGTGTCAGGTTTGCCTGTAGACTATACAGGTTTAGATCCACATAAAGGACAAATTAAGAAAAACATTGTAATCTTTAATGGCAGGATTTGTGATGAAAAGCAACCTTGGTTATTTAAAGAACTAGGCAAGCAAGTTAATGCAAAAGTTTCTGAACATGTTGAGTTTATTAGAACGCAAGATATGAATTTAAGTAAGGAAGAATATTACAGCCTACTTGGTAAAAGTAAAGCAGTAGTAAGTTACGCCCTACAAGAAAACTTTGGCTTTGGTGTTGCAGAAGCCGTATACTTAGGTTGTACTCCGGTACTGCCTAACAGATTAGTTTATCCAGAACTATATCCAAACACAAAACTATTTGATAGATTTGATGAAAGTGTTGATATGGTTGTTGATGCTATAAACAATTATCAAGAGCAACAAATAGTACTAGATACAGACAAGGTTATGGAAACCTGGTTTAGTGGTACAGTAAAAACAGGCGAAAGAAATGAGTAGTAATGAAGATAAAACAATACTTGTAACGGGTGGAAGTGGATTTATAGGTAGTGTTACTTGTAAACTACTTGTTGATTCCGGTTACAACGTTATTAATGTAGACAGGGTTAAACGAGTAATTGAAGGTGTAACCCAATATCCATTTGATATCAACAACTCTCAAATCAAAGGCGTCATTGAAATGACTAAGCCTGATGCAATTATACATTTAGCCGCACTTCATAGTGTTCCTAAAAGTATTGCAGAAGCAAAACAATACTATGTAAACAATGTAGAGAATTCAATTAAATTGTTAGATCATGCGATTGATGGTGGTGTTAAGCACATAGTATTCAGTAGTTCAAGTTCTGTTTATGGCGACTCAGAAAACTTATTGAACTCAGAAATAGATTCTATTAGTCCTAAAACACCTTATGGTAGAACTAAGGCTATGGTAGAAACTATTTTAGAAGACCTATCAGCAGTACATGACTTTACTTTTAATAGTTTAAGATATTTTTGTGCCGCAGGTAGTTACGAAGGTTTTGGATATCAATTAGATCCAAAAGAACACATAATGCCTATCTTAGTAGATAAGGCACTTAATGGAGGTCAGTTTATTGTAAACGGAGACGATTACGACACAATAGACGGAACCTGTATTAGGGATTATACTCATGTACTAGATATAGCAACGGCTCATTTAGCGTCACTTAACTATCTGTTTGATGGTGGTGAGAGTGGTATTTTTAATATCGGAGCAGGCTCACCTAAAAGTATAAAACAAGTCATAGCAGAAGTAGAAGCACAAACTGGCAATACAGTTGATGTGGAATACGGTCCTAAAAGAGAAGGCGATGCGGCAAAAACAGATGCAAATATTTCCAAAGCAATGGATTTATTTGGATGGGAACCTATTAACTCTTTAGAGGACATTGTAAGGACAGAAATTGAGTATCAAACATCCAAGAAAAAATAACTTGACTTAATACTCTTTTCTGCTATAATACTATTATGGCAAAACTATACTATTCTAACAAAGATCTTGAGAAAGATCTAAGCGAAATAACAAGACAAATCCATGTAAGTGGTTTTAAACCCGACGTAGTAATTGGTCCTGGCAGAGGCGCCTATATAATGGGTGTAATGCTAAGTCATTATTTTGAAGTTCCCTTTCATGGCTTTGAATGGCAAACTAGAGATCATGAAATGATCAAGGAATCCACTAGGTTGGAAACAATTTTGTCTAAATACAGTAGTGAAGATATTTTACTTGTTGATGATATAAATGATTCAGGACATACTTTAAATGGTATTAAAGGCGTAGTTGATGAATGGGACGAAAAAGAAAATAATAACTTATTGGCATTGCATGAAGGCATAAAGTATGCTACACTATTTGATAAAGAGAGTAGTGACTTCTCTCATGTTAGTTTTACAGGTAATGTAGTAACACCAGAAGAAGAAAAATGGATTGTATTTCCTTATGAGGAGTGGTGGAAATGAGTACTGTTCAAAGTCTAAGTAATCACTTGAAACACTTAGAAGAACTGCACCGCGAACTAGATGAGAAAATTACAAGACATTGGGAACATCATGATAGTGATGATAAGATTAGGCAGGAGAAGTTAGAAAAACTTACTCTTAAACGAGAAATAGAATTGTTAAAGATAAGAATCAAGGAAATGGAAGATGAAGGTTAGTGATAAAATTACACAAAGAATTAAAGAAGCAGGTCATAAGTATTGGGCTAGTGATAATGTTTCAGAATTTATGGATGAAGGTGATGATCAGGCACTTATTGAAGAACTTATCCCACACTTTGAAGGTGTATTAGATACATTAATTATTGATAGGTTTAATGATCCTAACAGTCAAGGTACTGCTAGACGTCTTGCTAAGATGTATATCAATGAGCTTATGTGGGGCAGATATAATAACATGCCTAATGCTACAGCATTTCCTAATGATATAGAAGAAGGTTATAAAGGCATGTTGGTTGTAAGAAGTGAAATACTAAGTATGTGTTCACACCATCATCAGCCAGTTAAAGGTATTGCCTACATAGGTATTATTGCAGGAGAAACTCTTATCGGGCTTTCTAAGTACACTAGAATAGCACAATGGTGTGCTAGACGTGGTACATTACAAGAAGAACTTGCTAATGATATTGCTAGAGAAATTAAAAAAGCAACTGGTAGTGTAAACTTAGGTGTATACATACAAGCAACACATGGTTGCGTAGAGAACAGAGGTGTTTTAGCACACAGCAGTTTAACACAAACAACTGTTTTAGAAGGTAGATTTATGGAAGATCAAAGTACTAAGAAGGAGTTTTTTGATAATATTAAACTACAGCAACAACATTCTTGTGGTACATAAATAATGATTGATACTCGTAACGGCCATTTAGTTGTAGGGAAAGTTGCTGTTCCTGTAAGGGAAGTAACTGCTTCTGTCTGTGATAGAATGAGTATGGAATGGATATGTAATAGGTATCCCCTTACCAAACAAGAAGTAATTGAATGTATAGATTGCGTAGCAGACTTAGATAATATAGATGCTGGTGTACATTTGTCACTTACAAACGGTAGTAGTGATATAGGACAACTTACTGTAGAAACAAGTATGATGTCAGACACATTTTTCCTTAAAACAATACAATATGGAAAAGTATTTTTAGAAAATGAGGACGACTTTAACATTTTATATGACAAAGGTTTTAGAATGTGTGCTATCGAATCATTTGAAGATGACTTAAATGGTAGTATAGGTTATGAGAGTAGTGACTTGCATATTATAGTATATAATGCTATAATGGATATTGTAGATACAGAATTTGATAAACAGGAATTTGTAAATTTCTTAAAGGGAGAAGATGAGTCTCAAGTATAGCGAAACATTTTATTCAGCACAAGGCGAAGGCCAGTATGTTGGTATACCTAGTCTATGGATGAGATTCTTTTTATGTAATTTACAATGTAATGGCTTTGGGCAGAAAGACCCAACAGATGTCAGTACATATGAGTTACCGTACGAAACAATTGATATAACAAACATAGACAATGTGTTTGATTTACCCGTTTTTGATAAGGGGTGTGACAGTAGTTACACTTGGGCCAAGAGGTACAAGCACCTTATAACCGATAAGACGGTGGAGGAGGCAGTAGACGAACTTACAGCCCTTCTGCCGCACGGTAACTTTACACATCCTGCAACTGGACAAAGTTCGCACATGGTGTTTACAGGCGGTGAGCCAATGCTTAAAAAGACACAGCCGGGCATGATGGATATATTAGAAGAGTTTGGTAAAAGAGATAATATGCCTAGCAACGTAACAATAGAAACTAACGGCACTAGACCTATTGAAGATGACTTTGCTAATTATATACAGAATTGGTCAGCAGGTGGTAGAGAATGGTACTGGAGCCTTAGTCCTAAACTATGGGCTACTGCTGGAGAGATGAGCAAGAAAGCAATCAAGCCAGAAGTAATAGGGCAGTATGCAGAAGTATCTCCACATGGACAGTTAAAGTTTGTTGTCAACGGAACTGACGAGAGTTGGAAAGAAGTTGAAGAGAATACAAAATTATTTAGAGATGCAGGATGTAAATTTCCTGTATGGATTATGGGTGTAGGCGGAACGTTTGAAGGACTTGTACAAACAGAAGCCACAATAGCCGACGAAGCATTGCAACGTGGGTATAATTATACAAGTAGAGTTCACGTACATATATACGGAAACGCAATAGGAAAATAAAATGAATAAACACGATAAAAACTTTTTAATCAACTTTAGTCCGTTATTAATGGCGGCAGTTGTTATGTTTTTAATGCTAGTAGCATTTGAAACAAAAGCACAAGATAAAACAGTAGGATATACATCAGACGGTATACCTATTCTAATGGAAGACTTGTCTGCTGAAGCACGACAAGAACTATTAGAAAAAGAAATGGCAGAAGCCGATACACTTCTAGAAGAAGCAACAGCATCAACTAAGCCTGTACTAGTTAGTATACCTTATACAGTTGTTGATAATGAGGTTATAGTGGCATTTGGTTATGGTATAAGATTAATAGCAACATATCCGTGTAATGTTACACCTGGTGACGTAGTAGTGCCAGAGCCAGGACTTACAGAAATAGGTATTAGTACAAAGTTTCTGGTACAACGAACCTTACCTGATGGTAAAACAATGAACTATCTATGTAGAGTTGTTGGGTTAGAGCCTGTAGCAAATATGGATATATTAGAGGAAAAAAATGACAAAGAAGACTAAATTACCCTTTAGTATGATGCCTGCCAGTTGGGGTCTTAAGGGTAAGACTCGTGCAATAGCAGAAGCAGAATATTATTATGAAGGTAACGAGCTAGAAGAAGTATTAGCAACTTTAAATGCTGATACTGATACTGATAAAGAACTTGCTAAACTAGATGTACAACTTAAAAATGGTGACATTGGAAAATATGAACATGAAAAAGCAGTTGCTGATATTAAAAAGGCACCTTATATTAATGTTCTTAAATTAGATGTCAATCCTGAAAATGCAAAAGCAGGGTATATGGAACTTGATTGGAACGATCACTTTGTTGCATTTTTACATGAGAATGGATATACTGCTGAAAATGATGAAGCAGTGGTAAACAAATGGTTTAATGATGTGTGCAGAACAGTTTTAGTACAAGAAATACAGGACCAAGATTACGGATTACAAGAACAAGGAGGAACTGATGTCATCAGAGCAGATGGAGACACAGGCCAAGACTAAACTAGCAATCCTAGTTAAGTCAATAGAACCTATAGTGGAACAGCAATTATCAGAGTTTACACCTGCTGAAATAGAGTTCGTGTTGGCTAACTTCCGTAAACATTTAAAATACGATTTAACAAGAGATTTTGAAAAAAATAGAGAAAAACACTTGAAAGAATCGCCTTTTGATGCTATAATAAATGACGACTTAGGATTAAACAATGGATAAAAAAACATACATATTGGTAGATAGTTTAAACATGTTCTTCCGTGCTAAACACGTAGGCAATGGCAGAGATATTGACATGCGAGTTGGTATGGCAATGCATATTATGTTTAACAGCATTAAAAAAGTTTGGAAAGACTTTGATGGTGATCATGTTGTTATGTGTTTAGAAGGTCGTTCATGGCGTAAGGACTTTTATACGCCTTACAAAGCAAACAGAAAAGTTACAATGGACAAGAGAAGTGTCAGAGAGCAAGAAGATGACGAATTGTTTTTTGAGTCTTATAATGACATGGTAGAGTTTTTAGATAAACGTACAAATTGTAGTGTAGTTCAACAGCCTAATGCGGAAGCAGATGACTTGATTGCTACATGGATACAGCAACATCCAGAAGATAACCATGTTATAATTAGTACAGACAGTGACTTTTATCAGCTCTTAGCACCTAATGTCACGCAGTATAACGGCACAACAGATCAAATAGTTAGTCTTGAAGGGTTTAAAAATGCAAAGACAGGCGAATGGGTTATAGATAAAAAGACTAATGAAGTAAAGACTCCAATTGTTCCTGAATGGGTATTGTTTGAGAAGTGTGTTAGAGGAGATAGCAGTGATAATGTGTTTAGTGCATATCCAGGAGCAAGGCTTAAAGGTACTAAGAACAAAACAGGTATAACAGAAGCATACGAAGATAGGCACACAGGTGGCTATAATTATAATAACTTTATGCTACAACGTTGGGTAGATCATGAGGAAGAGGAACACAGAGTTAAAGATGACTTTGAGCGAAATATGACTCTAATAGATTTAACTAAGCAACCTGATGATGTTAAGGCAGAATGTAAAGCAAGGATAGAAGAAGCAAAACAACAGGAAACAAGACAACAAGTTGGGATATACTTTATGAAGTTTTGTGCTAAATGGAACTTAGAACGTATGAGCCAGAATCCAGGAGACTATGCGGAGTTTATGAATGGAAAAGCCTGATCCTGTAGAAGAAGCAATGAAAAGAATTTGCTTGGATTGGCCTAAAAAACCGTATTGGATATTTACAAGTCCAGATCAACACAAAGTATACAGACAAATGAGACAAGATGTGTGCCCAGAGTTATTTAAAAATGCAAAAGGCACCCCAAACAAACAACTTTATTCCATAGGTGGAGTTGTAGTTGGTAAAGATGAAGACTATGGAAACAAGGAGAATAAAGCATGGTAAAGGATAAAGGAAAAAAAGCATCGCTACAGCAAATATCAGATGTAGCATGGCTTGTACGACAAGGAAAAAATAAACTAGGCATACTTAATAAAGATGTGCAAAATCATTTTTTCTACATTAATGGTTCTAAAGGTATTTCTTTAGATAACGAAGAAGAAGTAGAACAGTTTTTTGGTAATGCAGATATCTTTAATGAGCAAATTACTGACTCGATGACAGAGCCTGAAGCATTTTATATCAAAGGGCACCTTATAGATTATGAAACTCCTTATCCGTTAGATCCAGGTGAGCCTAACTATGATCCTGATGTTCCTTTATATACTAAAACTCCTGACAGTGATATATATTATGCGGCAGGTTGGTATTGCATAAACTTTGATAAATGTTGGAAGCATGGACATGGTCCTAAATACAGTACTCTAATCAAATACGGATTTAGAGGTCCCTATAAAACTGAGGACGAGTGTAAAGTTATTCTTAAAAAGATTAACAAGGAAAGGAAGTTAGATGAACGAACTGGACAAACTGAAGTTACATCTTAAAAACCTAAAGGAAAGCGGTAACCAGGAATTTACAATTAACGTAAAGTACCTGTCAGATATATTAAATCAACTTCCTGAACAATCTGATAACTCTGCGCCTATTAATATAGATTTTGATGGTGGCAAGTTTGATAGTAAGTGAAGATTTCCAATTACCCGATGATTGTGGATACAATAAAATATTTAGACACAACTGGATAACTCCAGTATATGGTCTCTCCATGGGGCATATACCTATTATACATAATATATGTAGTGCAAAGTGGGGTTGGCATTTTAAGCCACATAAAGATATGAATTATCACTCAGATCAGTGGTATGAGAAACAAAATATGGTATTATCATTTGAACGGCAAATTGACCTTATTATAGTAAAGTTATCGATAGATATACATAAATAAAAGCATGAAAACAGGCACACTTAATTTTTGGAATAGCAGACGACAATACGGAATTGTTTCTGCTGGTAAATCAAACATATATCTTAAACGTCATCACGTTACCAGTCCATCTGCTCCAGCAGAATTAACTGGCGGTATGGAAGTAGAGTTCGATACAGAAGTAAATGGTATGGAAATAAAATCAACATGTGACTTAACACCTAGGATAAAAATATAATGAAAGTAGAAATTTATAGCAAACCACAATGCCCTTTCTGTGTACAAGCAAAAGCATTAGCAGAAAGAGAAGGACACGAACTAACATACAAAATGTTAGATGAAGATTTTGATAGAGAAGCATTAATGGAAACATTTCCAGGTGCTAGAACATTCCCTCAAATAATTGTTGACGGTGAAAAAATTGGCGGATTTACTGAATTTAAGGCATTAGTCGAATCAAGTAAATAATGAAAGAATTAGGAATGGTGTTAGGAGGCTGTTTAATAATAGCCTTATTTTTTGGATTAAAAATCTATCCCTCTTTAGAGTATACTGGGTACAGCAGTAACAGTTCATGCTACGGAGAATGCTACGAAGAGTATGTAGCATTAAATGGTACATCAGTAGATATACTAAGAGCAAAACAAGCCTTAGCCGCAGGTGATCCATTCAGTGATATCAGAAGTTTATGGAGTGGTTGTGCCGCATGTCATGGCGCAGACGGAGGAGGAGGCGTAGGACCTAAACTCTCTGGACAAACAGCAGATTATATTACTGGTAGACTTTATACCTATAAAGATAGAGGTACTGTTGGAGCTCAAAGTGCCTTAATGTGGGGACAAGCCGCAATGCTTTCAGACAAAGAAATTACTCAGATTGGTGAGTTTATTAAAGAAGGTCTTCCCGGCAAATAACAGTATTAACAACTGTTTTAATCTCATAAAAAGATAAATATGTGTATAGGAGATTACACATATGAGTAGACCAAAGCCAACAATTTTACTAGAAGCGGTAAACAAGCAAACATATAAAGCAGAACAAATACTTTCTGCAGATGCCATTTTTAGTGTTTTTTATGATGGTAAACCAATTAACTTGAGGACCTTACACACACTTTTATCCTATCCAGGGCCTAAATACAAGAAAGTATCATTTAGTAATAGTGGACATGCCTTCAACTTAGCAGAGCGATTAAATAAAACTTTTACAACAGACTTGTTTACAGTAGTCATGCTTACCGAAGGTAAAGTGGTTACTGAAGATGACGTCAAGTAATAAACATATACAATACCAAATTTTAGATAAAATTATATCTTTTATCGAAGAAGGCTTATTGGAAAGCAAATCCAGGCGACCTGGATATAATAAAATGAATAAGTTTTATGGGCAGTTCTTAGAAGACAGCAGGATACAACTAGCATATAAAATCTTTAATAACTTCAGAATAGACAATGGTGTTCCTAAAGGTATTCGCTTGACATACCTAGGAAATGAATTACTTAAAAGACAATTCACAGCATATGATTATAGTCATAGTGTTGAGCCCACCCCCAAAATGTATTTGGTATTAGACTCTCAAATGAAGTGGCCTTATTACTTTACTAAGAAAAAAATGGTATTTTACGACCAAGAAGATTCTGCATGGTTTAAACTTAACGGTTCAGATATTTCGGCCTTTATTGATGTAATTTAGGCTTGACAATATTTTACTTTAGTGTATAATAGTTGCATGTCCAGTAATAATACTGGGCTCAAATAAGTAAATAATAGGAGAGTCATATGACAACTACTACTAAAGAAGCCAAAGTGCTATCAGCACTTCAATCCGGCAGAACTCTAAGTTCAGCCCAACTAAGAGCTCAATTCGGAGCAGGTAACCCACAAGCAGTGATTCAAGCACTAAGATTCAAAGGATACTCAATCTATTTGAATGTTGTGACTGACACAAAAGGAAGAAGCAGAAACGTTTATCGTTTAGGTACTCCTTCAAGAGCAATTATTGCCGCTGGTTACAAAGCAATGGCTAACGGTACTGTCTAATCTAGATAATACTTTTATTAAAAGGGTACTTTTAGTACCCTTTTTTTTGGCTTGACAAAATTAATTTTTATATTATAATAGTGGAATATTTAATAAAGGAGTAATATATGGTTATTGTAGATGCAGGGGGATATAAATTCACATATGACAATTCAATGTCATTCGAAAGCAATTTTTCATTGTGGGCACAAATAAACACAGAAGAAAAATTAGCATTTAATGAGCAACCTTACAGCAGAGAAGAACAAGAAGAAATTTTTTCTAAACTTTTCTCAAATAAGGCTTGACTTAGATCAATTTTTTGTTATACTATTTGTATAGGTTAAATTAAGGAGTAACTAATATGGAAACATTAAACGTAAGAGCAAAATCAGTAAAGCCAATTATTTTAAGGGCTTTAAAGGTTAACAGACCAATTTTTATCTGGGGAGCACCTGGAATTGGTAAATCAGAATTAGTACAAGGACTAGTTGACGAAGGTGAACTAGGAAATGCATTAATGATTGATATGAGGTTGGCATTATTAGAGCCAACAGATCTAAGAGGATATCCTTTTAGAAACCCTGAAAACAATCAAATGGAATGGAGCCCACCAAGTGACTTGCCTAGTCAAGACCTTGCCGCTTCATATGACAATGTGGTATTGTTTTTGGACGAACTTAATTCAGCACCTCCTAGTGTACAGGCGGCGGCTTATCAATTAGTTCTTAACAGACGTATTGGACAATACATATTGCCTGACAATGTTAAGATTGTAGCCGCAGGTAACCGTGAGACTGATAGAGGTGTTACTTACAGAATGCCGGCACCGTTGGCTAACAGGTTTAGACATGTTAATATGGAAGTAAACTTTGAAGACTGGTCTCAATGGGCTATGAAGAATACAGTACATCCTGATGTAATTGGGTATCTTAGTTTTTCTAAAGGCGATCTTTTTGACTTTGATCCTAAAAGTAGTTCACAATCATTTGCAACACCAAGAAGTTGGACTTTTGTAAGTGAGATGTTAGCCGCAGATGGATTTGATAGTGCTGATGGCTTTGAACAAAAAGCCGAGATAGCAGGTGCTATTGGTGAAGGAATGGCAATTAAGTTTGTAGAACACAGAAGGATTGCTTCTAAACTTCCTAACCCTGATCAAATTATTGGCGGAGAAGTTAAGAACTTAGACAATAAGTTGTCTAAAGAGATTTCAGCCAAGTATTCACTTGTAGTTGGACTTGCATATGAACTAAACGAAATGTTTAAAGATGCTGGTATTGACGACAAGTTCAGAAAGGCACTTAATAATGTTGTTAGATTTAGTTATGACAACTTTGAGCCTGAAATGGTTGTGTTTTTGTTTAAAACAATCATGAAGGATTATCAGATCAGGTTCAACGTAAGAACTGATCTTGATAAAGAACTTCATAAAACATTTAGTGAGAGGTACACAAAATATATAGCCTAAGGGAGAGGCCTATTTCAAAAACTTGAGACCTACCTATGTTACTCCCTACCTAAGAATCTCAAGTTTCATCCCCCAGGCAACTGGGGGATTTTTTATTGAACCGCGTAGTAGAGCGCCTGAAAACAGTAGGGCCAGATGTTACTACAATAAGGCAATAGCCTAGTTGACTGATCCGTTAGTATAGTATGTCCTAGAAAGCGGATTTTCTTATATAAAAGGACAATAAATATTAGCATGAATAAGATTTGGTTTTTTGGAGATAGTTGGTGTTGTAGTGCAGAACCAGGAACATGGGTTGACGAGTTGGCAATACGAACAAACTCGCATATTGCTCATTTGGGATTTGCTGGTAAATCACTTCATACAACTATGCAGGACTTTGTTGATAACATACAATTTATTCAGAGCGATGATATTGTAGTTTTTGTTTACACTTCTGTTTTTAGGTGGAGGTTCCAAAATAATTGTTTTAGACAAGGCGTATCAACTCGCGAGGACCAAAATCAAGCACATCAAAATATTACAAAAGAGCAATTTGATGCTTATAACAGATACTTGTTATACCTTAGCGACCCACAAGAAGAAGAGCTTAGGGCGGCTTCTTACATAAGTTATATGTATAATTACCCACTTCCCTGTAAAACAATACATTTACCTGCCTTTGGAGATTTTCCTATAGACTATATCCCAGGTTTTAAGACTTTAGAAAACATTGACGCCTCTAATACAGGGAATTTTACTAGTCTTATATGGCAGTTTGAGAAAGATAATAACTTAACATCAGGAGCAACAAGTAGTTCAATAGACAATCATATGGGAGAGCCCGGCACACCAACAGATGCAGTACCCTATATACTAAAAAATATAGAACATTTACTTGACAAATAATACTTTTTTGCTATAATAGTTGTATAGTTAAATTAAGGAGTAACTAATGTCAGATACAAAACAAGCAAAAGCAGAACAGCCTAAAGATAGAGTTGCAGAAGCACTTTATGAAATACCTGAAACTTCGCTTACATCTACAGAAATAGAAGATAAACTTATTAAAGCAAGGATTGAAATGCTTATTTCAGCACCCTTCTTTGGTAACTTAGCAACTAGACTTAGATTTAAAGATGCAACAGAATGGTGCCCTACTCTTGCTACTGACGGCAGATACTTTTACTATAACAGGAACTTTGTTGCCGCAATGAGCGACGCTGAAATTGTATTTGGAATTGGACACGAAGTATTACATTGTGTTTATGATCATTTCGACGTTATCAGACGTGGCGACAGAGACCCACGTTTATGGAATATTGCTAACGACTATGTTATTAATGCAGACTTAATTGATGCTAAGATAGGCGAGGAGATTAAGTTAGTTAAAATTTGTTTTGATTGGAAATATCGAGGTATGGTATCAGAAGAAGTTTATGACGACTTATTTGAACAAGCAAAAGAAGAAGGCAGAGTTATGGATATGGAGTCTTTTGATATTCACTTAGACAGAGATGACGGTGACGATGACGGAGCAACTGGAGAAGGCGGAGAAGCAAATTCTGAAGGTGGCGATAAAGACGGTCCTGCAAAATATACTGCTGAAGAGAAAGAAAAGATTTCGCAAGAGTTTAAAAATGCTACAATGCAGGCGGCCAAAGCCGCAGGTGCTGGTAACTTACCCGGTGGAGTTAAAAGAGCATTAGATCATTTGCTAAACCCTCAGTTAGATTGGAGACAACTAATTGCTATGCAAATCCAAAGTACTATTAGAAGTGACTATACATATCAAACACCAAGCCGTAAAGGACTTAATGAAGGGTTTTACTTACCTGGTATGGACAGAGAAACAACTATAGACGTTGCAATATCCATGGACGTGTCAGGCTCTATATATGATACAATGTTACGTGACTTCCTTTCAGAAGTTAAAGGCATTATGGATCAGTATACAGACTTTAGAATACATTTGTTCTGTTTTGATACTGAAGTACATAATCCAGTTACATTTACACCACATAATATGGAAGAGTTTTTAGAATACGATATCCAAGGTGGTGGCGGTACTGAGTTTGATTGTGTATTTGATTACATGAAAGAAGCAGGTATTGTTCCTAAGAAGCACATTATGTTTACAGACGGCTATCCTTGGGGTAGTTGGGGTGACGAAAACTACTGTGATACATTGTTTATTGTGCATGGTTCCGGATATGGTGGCAAAAGTCCAGTAGCACCGTTTGGAATCACAGTACCTTATACTAGAGAAGATGATTAAATTTACAAGTATTCTTAGCGACAGAGATTGGAAAAATCTAGGTGGCAACGAAGTATATGTTGCTATGTTAAGAAACAAAGTAAAGATTGATATACATAAGGGTACTAAAGTAGCAACAAATTCAGACGATTTTAGGATTAAATCATCTATAAAAGATGAAAAGCCTTATAAGATGTTTGATATGGTTCTGGATTATCTGAATGAAGTACCTGAAGACCTTGTTTATTATGATATAGAAGATGTATATGGACATAAAACTATATATGTATATTTTCATAGTCCCATAGACAAGGAAAACTTTTATCATTACTATAATATGCAATCAGGCATAGAAGAAGTAACAAAATAGACCATTTTTTTAAACTACGAATTAAGTATAGTGTTAAATAGTGGTATATAAAAAATAATTTTTATTGGAGAATAAAATGGCTAATAGCAAAAAAACAGAAGCAGAAGCAGTAAACGAAGAAGTTGCTACTGCAGAAACAGAAGCACCAGCAGAAGGTTCAACACCTGAAAGCATTGGATTACAAGATCTACAACTCTTAGCACAGATAGTAGACCTTGCTTCACAAAGAGGCGCCTTTAGAGGTAATGAAATGACACAGGTTGGAACAGTTTTTGATAAATTAACTACGTTCTTAAACTTTGTAGCAGAGCAAAATGCGGCTAATGAAGAAGCGGAAGCAGATTCAGAAGCAGAAGCACCAGCAGAAGCACCAGCAGAGGCTCCAACAGGAGAATAAAATGGCAGTATTAAAACACGTCGGCAAATATGGTGAAAAACCATGTGTAGTAGTTTTCAGAGAAGTACCTAACGAAACTGAAAACTGTTTAATTGTTGAAACAACTTCATTAGATGATCAAAAACATGACGATTTAATGAATATTGTGCAAAGTTTAGAAGCTCAGGAATCAAATGAGATTTCAGAAGTACTAAGCAGAAGACAATTTTCAGATGGTAGTAATGTATTAAATGACTTACATTTTACTAAAAAACTTATTAAAGTTGCTAGTAATTTAGTATTTTTAACACCTACACCTACTGATAAAATCGCACTATCAGAAGTCAACAGGGAAATAAAAAAAATTGACAGCGGTTCTAATCCACCACTAAACACAGAAGTAAATCCTGATGTTGTTATGCAAGAGCAACAAGCAGTTACTTCAGACAGTGGAATGGCAGAAGGATTATTGCAACAAGCAGAACTTATTGAAGGTGATGCAAAAGCAATGATGGAAGATGCGGCGGCTAAAAAGGCTAAAGCATATGAACTAGACCCTAGCCTAGCACCTAAAAAAGGACCAGGCAGACCACCAAAGCAGTCGTAGTGTCACAGGGTCCTGCCCGAATTATAGTACTCGGGAGATCTAAAAATAGATCCAAACAGATCAATAATTTCCTGAGTGAGATATTTACTCAGGAGATTCCTGCTGAGTTTGTTAGTACTGTTACATTACGATATGAGGACGGTACTGAATCACAAATAAAAAACATAGAAAATGATATAATTATTGAGGATCTTAACTGGATACTTAAAAAAACTGATGTAGACAGAGTTGTAGAAGAGATAGAAATAATTGTAGAATTAGATGTTATTCAAAATAAAATCACTAGCCAAGCAAACACGTTGCTTAATAAATATTTCACAGACGAGTAGTTGACAAATCATATAAATTTGCTATAATATATAGTAAATGTTAGGAGTAACATATGATTGAGATACTACAAGAAGTCACTGATTGGGGCAAATATAAAGTAAATAATGGTGTATACCACATTAATGGTGCTGGTAAACTTATAGCCTATCAACGTAACAAAGATTCAGAGGTACAAATATTAAATGTGCCTAGTAACCAATTTAGTAAATCGAGACGTAAATTTGTTAAGATAGGCGAACGTGCTGAAGAGTTGGCTAGCCATATTGTTAAAGTAGAAGGTTCTAATGGTGCTGTTTATCTAATTGATACAGATAAAAAGACTTGTACTTGTCCTGGTTTTACATTTAGAGGTACTTGTAAACATATTAAAGAATATCTTTAATTTTAGGAATAGCAATTTCCGTTGCCCACCTTTTATGTGCATCTGCACTTAAATGATGACAATGATTATGATTAGGATTACCAACAGGGTCTTCCATAGTCTCAAAATCCCAAGCCAAAGCATCAGCAATACCTGTATATAATTGTAAGCTCTTCTCTGGCACAAAATCGTAAGTTAAACCGTCTATGTAATACTGATGTTTCTGCTCATCAGTTAGTTTATAACGTTCTTGTATGTTTTGTTTCCAGTTAAATGTATTTGGACAAAATAGGAACGGTACATTTGCTCTTTGCATTTGATTTACAGCACTTTCCATCATATAGTATTGTTTGTGTGCCTCTAGATCTGTATCATATAAATTTATATAGAAAGTTTTCATACTTTCCCATTGTGCCTTGTTCATATGAGCAGGTAAATCGTCCCACCAAACACAGGCTTCTTCATATGTTCTAGAGAAGTCATCATATGTAACTAATCCAGTCATACTTTGATGCATTATAGTAGGCTCTATATCTGGATAGCAAGGGTGGTTCCATTCGTTAGTAAAAAACTTATCAACATTATAGTCTGATTGTTTTAAGCCTTTTTCTATTTCGTATAAGTTGCCACGGTGGTTCCAATCAAATCTGTCTGGCGTTGTCCAATTAACAACTATAAAGTCAGGATTTAAATTTTTAATTGCATAGTCTATTTGTAATCTTATATTAAAATTACTTCCGCCTACTCTTGCAATGTTTTGATATTCCCAGCCAAGTTCGTTAGATATAAAATAGCCATATTCTGTATCAGGATATGCATAATCTCTACTACTCCAACTGCAACCGCAAACTACTAATTTCATACTACTATTTACTTAAATATATGTATGGACAAAATTTATATTGGTTATGACCAGCATAACAAATTCACTATGGAAGACAATCTTTCCAGGTGTTTTGGTAATACTGATTACTTTACCTCTACAGATGTAATAATGATAGAGGGCAAGTATATATACCATTTAATACTGACTGCTATGTTAGACGCAGACTATGTGTTTGATATAAGCGATAAAGTTGTGCAAGATATACAAGATGACAAGTGTTTCCTGCTCTTTGATTACACTTTTGAGAGCAGGAACACTAGCATACAGCATGAGTACGACCAGTATAAAAGCATAATAGACAACACTTTAAGCAAGTATAACATACAAAAACCCTACATATATGTAGACGGTAATCCCTATAACAGGCACGAGCTTGACTTATATTTTAACAGATTTGTTGTTGAAGTAGGCAGGGCATGTTTACACTCTGTTACAGACGATAGTGATGTTATGGTGTTTGAAGCGGACCAATCTTTTGCAGAACGTGAGTATAAAGTGTCTAGTTTTAACAGACGTCCGGATGAAAACAGAGCAAACTTTGTTGATGCATTTAAAAACAATGCTGATGTATTATGTACACTGGGCAAACCAGATATTCAAGACATAGATTATTATTCAGAACGGTTTCCTGACTTAGTTCCTATGTTACCCATGGAATATGATTTAAGTTTAGACTTAGATGTACCTAATTTAGTAAGCATAATGGGTTGGGAGTTACAGCAAGTAAGTTATATACAAGTAGTAAATGAAAGTTTGTTCCATTATGACAAGTATCACATGTTTATAAACGAAAAAACATTAAAGCCTATTGCTTGTTTGCAACCTTTTATTATAAACGGTATGCCTGGTAGTTTAGCTCACTTACATGAGTTAGGATTTAAAACTTTTAGTAATTGGTGGGACGAAAGTTATGATACCGAAACAGATCAAATAAAACGTTCTGATAAAATTATAGATATAGTTACTGATTTGTCTAAATTAAGTCATACAGAATTAATAGACATGTTAAAGGGTATGCATGAAACTTTACTGCATAACAGAAGTTTGTTAGTTTCTTTACCTAGAAGCCACTCTATAGATTTATATAATCAGATCGTCAATACTGGGTATTAGTTTTTCTGCATAAGCCTTGTGAGCTAGAGGTGATATGTGACTGCTAAGGAATCTGCCAGGGTTTTCATCGTAAGTATTATACAATTTACTATCAACTTCTGATAACATACTTGCAACACCATCAATTTTATTCTTTTCAGGTATCATATCCCATAATGGATAGTAACTATCTTTTAGTATTTTTTGTGGATCAGTCTCACCACGCAATGTTTGTAAATCATGTAAAAAATCTAATGTGTTAGGGCTCATTAAATACGGAATATTGTGTTTTTCTAATTCGTGTATTGCACTTTGCATGATATAAATTTGTTTATGGCACTCTAATGCAGTATCATATAAATTTGTATAATAATGTCTTAATGCTTTCCAGTTTTGCTCTGTACATGTATTAGGCATAATAGGATATACTTCGCATACTTCCTCAAAACTTAAATTTAAATCTTCACAGAATAAACTTTGGAATGTACTAAAGGCTATTGTAGGATCTATGTGTTCTCCAGCAGGATGACGCTCATCGTCAGGAGAATGCTCACCTGTTCTATAAGTTACTTGCTTGATTCCTTGTAAGGGATTGTATTCCTTACCTGCAAAGTTCCATTCTATTCTTGCAGGATTAGTCCAATTAATAATCATTATATCTGGACTAAGATTTTCTATAGCATGTTGTATTTGTAGTCTTATAATAAAGTTACTTGCACTTATTACAGCAGTATTTTTATATTCCCAACCATAATGATCTGCAACTAATTGTCCGAATTCCACACCAGGACATTTGCGATCTCTACTGCTCCAACTACAGCCACTAACTACTAGATTCATTCCGCGGTTTAATTCCTAAAAAGTTTCTTTTCCTTCTTTTAGACACATAACTGAGAGCATCATCTACAGCAATATAGTAAGGATCTTGTTCCATTGTTGGTGCTTTTAAATGATAAAAAGGTATTTTTTCGTCTCTAAACATTTCCAAAATTGCTTGGTCTATGTTTATACTGTCCTCTAAGTTTTGTGCTCTGCCTGTTTGTTCGAAATTGTCTGGTCGCTCTAACATAAAGTTTATGTTATCATATTTGTCATAACATTCACGAGCTAGTTTGTCTATTAGATTGCTATATAAAGGTCCGTCATATAGTTCTCTATATATGCCACTCAACATTACAGGAGAATCTGTTATTACATAGTCAACTTTACCGACAAGTCTTAATATCTTTCTGTGTTGGTGTGCTAACATGTATAATTGATCTTTAAGCATGGGTACATTATCTTCCCATACACATTCTTTTGCAAACTCATTATTGAGTTCAACACTATATCCTGCCATATTCATTTTATAATATAGTCCTGCGGCTTTAGTGCTCTTGCCAGAGTTTGGTCCACCATAAAAATTTATAACTTTCATTTACTCACCAATTGTGTATATTTCCTGCTATAATAAAGAAGCATGTAATAAAATTAACACCAACAATAATTGTTCGTATCATTGCAATCTTATCTGCTTCTGCATCTGTTGTTCCTTCTTTCTCGCCTATGGCTTTGGCCCATAGCCTCCATAAGTTTTTCATTTATACCCTATTTGCATGTGTCTTGTGTAACTTGGTGTTTTTAAACTTCCTACGAAATGTGTTTTACTAAGTGGATACTTTTCCTGCATTTCTTCCGCAGTATAGCACACATTTATATGACCGTCAAACTCTTCTGAGTCATTTGTTTGCATAATTATTAATTGATCGCTACCTGCTGATTCAAACCAATTTGTACTCATATGTTCACAACTGGTATTAATAACTATATCTGGAGATACTTTAATTAGCTCACCTCCAGTCTCAAATTCCATATGATTTATATCAAGCAAATCTAAATCTGCAACTACACCTTTAAACTTCCATCCGTTTGCTACATGTTTTTGATTAAACTTTTCCGCCATCTCAATACTTTCTGCGTCTATATCTATTCCATATATACGTTTTATGTTTAAAGCATTTAACATTGGCTCTACAATACTTCCTATCCAGCACCCTAATAATGCTACAGTTGTATTACTGGGCAATGGTGTTACTTTATATAGTTCTCCCAGCAACCAACTTTTACTTGCTAATTGACCTTTGCTAAAAGCATCACGTGGATAACGTCTATCCATTACTGCTCTTTCAAAATAACTTGGTGGAATTCTCAGAAAACTATTATCAATATAATCTTCTACATCGTTCCATGTTTTAAGATCTATCATACTGCTCCCTTAACCAAGTAAAGTCATTTATTTTATCTAGTTTTGCTAGATTGTCTTTGTTCGCTTCCGCAAACTGGTTCCCCGCTAGTGCTCCGTTTACTGCTTCTGCTGTAAACTCCTCCTCGCCCCTAGTGTTTATCCAGGCATCTAAACGTTGTTTACTTTCAGCATCATCATTAAGTGTGAGTTTTACACACTCTCTGAAAGCACTCCTCCAAGTGCTAAATGCATCAGTATTAAATTTAGTAATGCAACTTATTTGTGGCATTGACTTAAATCTATTGCTTAGACCTGTTGTAAAGTCTAATCCCCAAGATGTAGCATTTCTTACCATATCTGTTGGGAATAGTTTTACTCCTCCATATCCATATTCATCTTGTGTGATAGGATTTTTACTAGACCATACATGTACAACTTCTTGGTCGTATACATCTGGAATATAGTCAAATTCAAATTCTTCTGTTATTTCTGCATCTGCATCTACTACCCAAAACATTTGGCTTGTTGCTCTAGTAGATGCAACCTTATGAGCTTCAAAAATACCTTCTACATCTCTAACCCATATTAAATTAATATTTAAACTTTTTGTTCTTATATGGTCTTGTAATTTTCTAAATCCTGCATCAGCATTGGGCTCTTTATAACTTAAGAATATAATATCATAAGGTACAGTTGTACTACCTACTTCCCTTACATAGTTTAAATTCTTTATTCTGTTTAATTTTAAGTCATCAGATTTGATGTCTGAATAGTCATTACTTGTAGGCCATAATCTTAAGCCACCATATGCATGTACTTTCTTACTGATAGGATTTAACTTTTGCCATGCATGTACTTTACTTGTACTAGTTATTGCAGGCAGATATCCACGATCAAGCAACTTTTCATCCACTTTCACATCTGGGTCCACAGTCCAAACAAAGGGGGTTTTGATGTCCTTTGTCGCGTTTATGAACTCGTTCTTTTCTAAACTTTGCAAGTGGATAACTGGCCATACAGGCCTTAGACTTGCAATAGTATTTATTTGTTTTAAGTGTTCAAAACTATTGTTCTCTATCTCTTTGTCAGTGTATTCGTTGTCTAAGAACAGATGCTTAGGCACTAATCTGACGCTCGTATATGCGTTGTCTTGGTTAAGAAATACATGTATATACTTTTGATCCCATTGTGTCGGGTAATAATCAAACTTAAATTCAGGGTCTATTTGTGTAAAAGCGTCTACAACCCAGTACATATTACTGTCAGACTGGGCAGATAGACGCTCATAGACGCTCTGTAAGCCATTTTCATAGTCAGATGCCTGTAAGTAATATATAGGATATTCTTTTTGTGTACAAGAAGGTTCTCTAATATATTTAGGTCTGCCTTTAGTTTGAGGCACTTTAGGGTATAGTGTTACACCACCGTAATCGTACTGCCTATTAGTTATAGGGTTAAGTTTTTGCCATACATGTGTTTTTCCATTATCCCAAATTTTAGGTACAAACCCAAAATCAAATGTTTCAAGTACATTTACATCTGGATCTATTACCCAAAACCAACTAGTTGGAGTTTTCATCCGGCCCAGTTCTTCAGATTCAAATACAGGAAATGTAAGTTGCTCTCCAAATGGTGTTGTATTATGAATATTTAATCCGCTATCCTTATGATTAGCAGGTACCCAATATATACCACCCATCTCATCTGGGTACTTATGCTCTAACTGTCCTCTAACTTGATAAACATGTATTTGATCTTTTTCGTTTTCGTTCTGCCATGGGACAAATTCAAAATCATTGTCATCTAACACATACTCTTTATCCACTAACCAGCAATCTTCTGTAATATCGTTATAGTCACTTGGATCACTTACTCTGTATACTGAGAATGTTTTAGCATTTATTACTAAAGGGTCTTTATGTATTTTTAATTCATCTGTACTACTATCAGGATACCAATATAAGCCTCCCATTTCTTCTGGGTATTTGTTTGTTAATTGATTGTGTATATGGAATACATGAACTTTGTTAGTATCAAAAGAATCAGGTGCCCATTTAATACTTTCGTCCAGTCTATATGAACTATCTGCTACCCAACAACTATGATCTTTTTTAGGATTTATTGAAGGGTTATCCACAAAGTACATAGGATACTCTGGTATAGCATTTAGCATTTCGGCATGTATAACTATGTCGCCATTCCAATCTACTGGTACCCATCTAAGTCCACCTATGCTTTCAGGATACTTATGTCTTAGTTGGTCTCCAACATGAAATGTGTGAATACAATTTTGTTGGAACAATGGTGGCGCCCATTCTATCTTTTGATTTAACTCGTACTCGATGTCTACTATCCAACAGTCTTGAAATACTTCTGTATATTCGTCTACATTATCTACTTTAACAACTGGATAACTTCTATCGCTTGTTGGATTTTTAGCAATGTATTTTATTGTTTCTGTATTATATGCTTTAGGTACTAACTTAACACCGCCACATCTATTGTCACTTATATTAGTAATACTTTTTGGGTACTTATGTTCTAATTGATTAGGTATTTTAAACACTTGTATTGTTTTTTGGTCGTACTTAGCAGGAACATATTTAAAAACATCATTAAGTTCGTGTTCGTCGTCTACTAACCAAAACATTTTGGATCTACTTTTCCTAGCAGAAGATTCATAATCATTAATATTATTTGTATAAAAAATATCATATCTTATAGGTACAATATCTTTTTGGTATTTGTGTTTTGTAAAATCAAATTGTTTATGTACCAGCCTTATACCGCCACAACGGTTATCCCATGCATCTGTATAATCTGTTGGATATCTTTCCTCTAAATGACCAGGTAATTTAAATACATGTATAAATTCTCTTTCGTGTATTGCAGGAACATATAACAGTTTACCATTAAACTGAAACTCTCGATCAACTACCCAAAACCAATCTGTTTTACTGCGTTCTGCATATTCACTGTATGCATCTGCTGTAAATTCATCGTCATCTACATAAAATACATCGTAACTTTCATCTTCTATAGGGCAGGCAGGGTGTATTTTTACTTCTGCTTCTTGCCATTTCTTAGGAACTAGTCTTATACCTCCCATTGCCATAGGATATTTTTCTTGTAACTGGTATGGCATTTTAAAAACATGTATCATACCGTCTTCAAAAGGATTTGGTACCCAATCAAATGTTTTTAAATTTGTTTTATATTGTGCATCAACTAACCAAACATATTCATCTGCAAATGTATTTCTTTGTCTGTAGTTTTCTACGTCTGTAACAAGCATAACAGGATAGGATATTTTTATATCTAAAAAGTTATGAAATTTAATATCAGCATCTTTCCATTCTTTAGGATAAAGTTTTATACCACCTTCTTTATCAGGATACTTATGCTCTAATTGTCCACGTAAATGAAAACTATGTATAAAGTTAGGTTCAAAGTTATTTGGAGCCCAATTAATATCTTGTGGGATTTTGTAATCTTTATCTATACACCATACATGACTAGCATAAGGATTATTATCAAAATATTTGCCTGGAGTTTTAGTATGTAATTTTTCAAAACTTTTTTTACATACTACTTTGTTAATTTCTTTAGTGCCTTCTGATTTTGTTTTTGGTAAAAGGGTTACACCACCGTAGTTTTGATTGTCCCATTTCCATACATGAGTGTATCCCATGTCATAAGATTCGGGTCTGTAGTCAAATATGTCTATATCAGTAACTTGTATATTTGGTTCAATAAACCAAAACATTTTTGTATTGGATTTAGCGTCACCTATATTATCTACTTGTTTTGCAAAAGGTAAACTCTCTTGCAATTCGGTATTATTTCCCATGTAAAATATATCAAACATGCTTATTTTTTTCTAGTATATATTGAACGGCTTCTTCAACATCGTCAATACCTTTATTAATGCCGTCCCATTTTTTATGTAACTCTTCGCCATACACAGGGCAAACACCTTTATGCTCAGGAAGATCTCCTCCGCACATTTCACATCTGCCTTCTAATTTACGTTGGATTTTGTGCCAGTTAATCTCGGACATGTACCTTTACCCCATAATGTTTGGCAAAGGCTTTGGCATCTTCTTCGTCGTTTACAATAGGTTGTCCTTTAATGTTTAAACTTGTATTAAGTAACATTGGACAGCCTGTTTTTTTGTAAAACTCTGTGAGAAGTTTATGCAAGTCAGGATGTTCTTCTTTCCGTACTGTTTGAACACGGCTGGTGCCGTCTTCATGAATTATAGCAGGAAACTCATCTGGCTTTTTACACTTTGCAACAAATTGCATGTATGGTGCATGTGAAATACCACCCGGCATTTCAAAATAATCATGCACATATTCTTCCAAAATCATTGGTGCAAATGGTCTAAACTTTTGACGTTTTTTGATAACATTCATTTTATCTTTAACATCAGGCCCTCTTGGATCAGCACATAGGCTTCTATTGCCTAATGCACGTGGTCCAAACTCAGCTCTTCCATTTGCTATTCCAAAGAGTTCCCCCTCTTTTAAACTTTTTAATGCTTTTTTAATTGGGTATTTACCCTCTATATTATGGCCCAGATACGGTGTATCAAATTTAACACGTTTTCCCATTGTGTTATGTAAGTGTAGTGCGGCGGCTCCCAAACTGCTACCACAATCGCCTGGGTTAGGCATTATAAAAATGTTTTTAAATATGTCTGTCAGCATACTATTGGCTACACAATTAAGTGCTACACCTCCCATATATACTAAATTATTACTACCTGTAATATCTTTGGCATATTGAGCATACGCATTTACTCGTTGTTCTACTTGATCTTGTGCGGCCGCGGCCATATCAAATTCGTCAACACCCACAAAACTACCTTTAGGTAGTCCTCTTTGTAGGTTTTCCTTCATCTGTATACATTGTCTGTGGCTTATCCATGGATGTTTCATTCTAAAATATCTTTCACCCATCTTTTTACTTAATGGCTTCCAATTTTCTGGTTTACCATATGCCGCCATACCCATAAGTATGTATTCATCTTCCATGGGTTTAAGGCCTACATGGTGTGTTACAGCACTATAAAATAAACCTAAACTACTTGGATAAGAAGTTGTGTGTACTTTCTTTAAATTGCCATTATGCCACTTCCATATAGTTGCTGTATCAAATTCGCCTATGGCATCTATTACCATTACAGCACACTCGTCAAAATTACTACTTAGTACACCTGCGGCCGCATGGGTCTCATGATGTAAATAATCTTTTATAGGTATACCTTTAAGTTCAGGATAAAACTTTTTAATCCATTGCTTCTGAGTCGGCTCTCTGAATCCGTACCAGTTACGGCCATACATATTTCTTAGACGTTTAAGCCATGCTTTTTCATGTAATACTATTACGTCAGGTTTGCCACCTTCCATTGCGGCACTTATCAGTTCATGGTTTATCCAGGCATCATTCTTTACTTTACTATAACGTTCTGAATGTCCAGCAAACTCTATTTGGTCGTCCTGTAGCATACAGGCACCAGCATCGTGAAATCCAAAACTAAGTCCTAAGATTCTCATCTATATATGAAAGGGTCTCTTTTCCTTAATTCTTCTAATTTCTTTTTAAGTAATGCTTCCTCATCAGGAGTTAAGTCTAAATCATCATTAAAAACTTTGTTTTCATGTTCCTTTTGAGCATCATTTTTTTCTCTTCTTTCTGTCATGTGAAGTATCTCCATTTATACATTTCTATCAGACTTTGCGCCATAGTATTGTATAATTTCTCATCTTTTATATGCATTGTTTCACTAAAACTATCAGGCCATATATCTAAATATGTTTCTATAAAACTCTCTTGCGGCTTATAGTATTTACTAGTATCTATGCTATCCCATAGTGGTATCTGGCAGTTCTCTGGTATACTATTAAACATGTTACAAAAAACATAATCTATATTTTTATTCTCTAAATATGTTTGCAATGCATACATATATGTAATAGTATCCTCTATTCCAGTTCGCCAATCTGCTAAATGTAAATCTGCATACCTATAAAACTTTTGTAAATCTATATTCTCACTTTGCTTATATAATGTATAATCTTTACGATCACCATCAAAACTAAACTCAAATCTTTCGTGTGTACTCCAGCCAATTATTACTAAATCAACTGTATTGCTCTCACAATATTCCATTGTTGTACGGAGTATACGATGATTTCCACCACCGCCTTTAGCAATATTTGTTACATCAGAATTAAGGGTTTTTCGTAAAAAATATTTTAGTCCCTTATCACATTCACTTGCTTCAGTATGGCTACAACCATTTAGTAAAATATTCATCTGTTTGATTGATACATTAATCTGTATAGTTCTGGAAGTGCTTCTTCCATACTTTCGTCTCTTTGTTTGTCTAGTAATTTTGTATACTTTTTAAATGTAATTAATTCTTGTTCCCAATTTTCTTTCCGGTTTTCTCTAAGTGCCTTAATAGTTGCTTCTATACTTTGCACATTTTCAGGTCTATTTTTTAATACCTTACTTCTTTTTAACCATTCCTCTAATCTGCCTGCGGCTACTTCCCTTACTTGCTCAGGACAGTTTCTAAAATCTAAACTAGTTGGATAATCACATATTAAGAAAGTAACAAATACCTGTCTACCATATTCTATCTCTAAACTTTCTATAAAGTCTAGTAATTTTGTTATGGTTAAAACATTATAAATTTGTATAACAGGAGAGAATAAGACAGTTCCTACAACATCACTGGCACAATAAGTTCTTAAGTTCTTTTCAACTCTGCTCCAATGACTAGCACCACGTATGTATTCATTTTCATGCCCATAAGCATCTACACTAATACACATTAATACGTTTTTAAACTGCTCTACCAAGTCCAGAAAACGTTTCTGAATGTTGGTCATGTTACTGTTGAACACTAGCTCTATATCTTTAGCAATGCCCATTTCCACACACTTCTCCATTATCCAATATACACGTTCAATTATAGTTGGCTCACCACCTGTAAAGTATAATTTACTTACACCAGGTAACCATTCTTCTACTTGTCTTAAAAAATCTGGATCGTCTTCCCAATTGGTTAAATTGTCAACAAACTGACCCCAGGTAAAATTATCTTTTATAAATTGGCCTGCCCTAGGATCAGCAGTTTCTATCTTTTTGTATTCCTTCTGAATTTGACTTGAATTTTGTGGTTGGCACATTCTACACTTCAGGTTACACATATTGCCAAGTCTAAAATCCAAGTACATTGGGGATTCTTCTACTCTATAGTCGTTGTTTATACTACGCTCTATTATCTCATGGATTTCTTCTCCTCGTCCACTGTACTCGAACCAATCCCTAATATAGTTAGTCCTATAACTAGGGAAGCCCATATCTTCTAAATCATAACAATGCTCACAACCTTTTACCACTTCGCCTTCGATCATCTCTTGGCGGATTTTACGCATATGATTGCTATTCCAGACACCCTCTATTTTGTGCCCACGATTTAGGTCTACCATACTGCCATCATCATTTTTAAAATTATCACGTGCTACACAGCACCAGCTCACAGTACCTGTAGGCTGAGTCATGATAGATATCCAAGGATAAGGGCAAAATGTTTTACTGTATTCCATTCCAGTCTTTCTCTATTAATTTAAAAAACTTAGGGAACACTTTATCGAACTGTTCCTTTCTAAATTTATCTATTTGTTTCGTTTGTATCAAAAAATTAGTAAATTCTGATGAATTATATTGTTCACCATTCATAAACTTCAATGTATTATTTACATGATCTGCGTTATTTCCCCCATATAAAATGTTTATTTTTTCTTTGACTCTTTTAGGCAGTACTTTTGGAGAAATATGGCTAGGTGTAAATACCATGTTGTAGTGTATGTTTATCTCATCAAAATGTTTTGATATAAAATCTGTTAATTCTGTCATGTGCATAATATTAAAGATACTTATAGTTTGGAAAATACCTATTGAAAATATTTCAGGATTAAGTTTACTAAAATGTCCTAGATTAGTTATAACTTCTGCAAAGTTTCCAGGGAACCTGATGTATTCAAATCGTTCATTTATATCATCTATACTAAGAAATATTTCTACTTTTTTAAATTTTTCCCATAAACTTATCCTGCTTTCAGGAAATATACTACCGTTTGTATTATACGATAAGGCAATATTTTTTGCAATGCCTAATTCTACACATCTTTCCAGTATTTCATAATGCCTCTCAATCATTAAGGGCTCACCACCAAAGAATTCTAACTTTTCTATATTTTTTAAATGGCTGTCTATATCTTCCCAAAAATTTTCATTAGTTTTAGGCCACATGCCCAATTTATTAAAGAGTCTAGCACCTTCATTATTAGGATTTATTTTAAGCTCTTCAGCGGCCCATTGACTACTAGCAAAACTACTGCATATTCTACATTTACTATTACAAATATTTCCTAATTTTAAATCTAATGCTTTAGTATTTGGTGTAAAGTCCTCTCCCCAATAAAAGTTTTCTCTTAATCTTTTACTTTGTATTCCTGCTTTTTCTTCATGCCAACAATTATTACATGCCTCTAGTTTTTCGTTATTTAAAAACTTTTGTTGTATGTCTTTTAACCACTTACTTTCTTTAACGTCGCTTAGTGTGTCTCCATTTGCCAAATTAAATTCTGTGCCGTCATCTTTTTTAGCAGACTCCTGCATTATGCAACACACTGACATTGTGCCATCAGTACGAGCTTCTAAATTAATAAATGGTAGAACGCAACTCATATGCCCGCCAACTCTGGATATACTTCATCAAAGTCCTCATCTCTTAATTTATCGAATTCAATATTAAATGCCTTAAACTCTTCCAGTAAATGTGTATGATCATCGTCTAAAAATAACATAGAACTTTTATAGCCTTCTGTTGCCCTGCCTATATTATCCTGAGGCTCTAACCAACGTAAATGTTTTTGCCATTTTGCTTTTATTTCTGCTCTCAATCTTTGTGGCAGTACACTCATTCTAAACCTTTCATTGTTTAGTAGTACATTCATATACCAGTCTGCTGGTTTTATATAGCCTTTATCTACCCAACTTCTATGAAAGTCAGTAATATGCCAGGCGTTATAGGCACTAACTGTGGCACTAATATAAAAATCAACTTCAGGAGATGTTTCTTTTAATTGTTTTATGTTGTTCTCAACATCAGCCCATACAGTTCCTTTACGTTGATATTCTCCTCGTAAACCTTCTGCATCTAAACTAGCACCAACACTTATATTATCAAAGTTTTTCCACAAGTCTAATACATTATGTTTCTTATATGTTAATGTTGTGAAGTTTGTATTATAAAAAATGCGTATATCTGTTTTACCCATCTCAACAAGCCTGTTCATAATGCCCCAATGCTCGTCCATCATTATAGGTTCACCACCTGCCCAGTATATTTGCTCTATGTGTTCCAGCATAGGGTCAAACTCTTCCATAAAGTTGTCAACGTCCTTACGGATTTGTATGACACGTTCTGTTGGACTTATATTAAATGTACTTGCTTTTGCATCAGCATACCAATTACTGCTTAGTTCCGGGCCACAGTACCTGCAACGTAAGTTACATACATTACTGAAACGAAAGTCTAAGTAAACTATATGTAAATCATCTAAACTTCCGTCTGCATTTGTTTTTGCAACTTTATCCCAATGTGGCCCTAACCAGTCTCGATTACTTCTTACTCTTAAACTGTCATGACCTTTATCTTCTTTTTCATAACAACGTACACATTCTTTACATTTTTTTCCGTTTAGCATATTTAAGCGAACTTGTTTCATTCTTTCGCTATTCCATACTTCTTCTAAACTATTTTCCCTTAGATCTCCTACATGGTTTTCCCATGGAGAGTCACAGCAAAGCATAGTTTTGCCATTTGGCCAAGGGTGCATATGAATCCAGGGCAGGATACACATTACATCATCTTCGTGATCCTCAATATTTGTGCTGAATTCCATGTCTATCCAATATTTCAATTAATTCAGGGAATACTTCCCTCCAACCTTCTTCGTGGTTGCGTATTTTATCTAGCTCGTCATTGTACCGACAAAAGTGTTCCCACTTAACTTCGTCCCAATCATCGTCATTATACATGCTCAACAATGTTCCGAGCTCATGTCTGTTACCCATCGTTTTTCTAAACTTGGTATGGGCCTCGTGTCTCACGACAGGAGGTAGTATTCCAGGCGATAGGTAATCAGGGTCGTATACAAAGTTCATATCTACAGGCACTGGTGCCCAGTCTAAAAATTTATCTAGATAGATATAACTGTATGCACTTACAGTTTGTGTTATTCTTACTGTAAGTTCAGGTACTTGCATAATTTTTTCTAAATTTTGCTCTACGTCTGACCATTCCGTAGGGTATCTGATATATTTGTTTCTATGATCAAAGTCGTCTATACTAGGACATACTCTGGCTTCTTTAAATTCTTTCCATAATGGTATTGCTTTGTCCGGAACTTGGGTCATATTAATATTATACCACAGTATAATGTTTTTACTACGTCCACTTTCCACAAGCATTTCCAAAAACTTCCAATGTGCTTTAATTAATGTGGGCTCACCACCATTAATGTATAATACTTCCATGTTAGGAGCACATTTAAATAGGTCCTCATAAAAGTTTTCATCTTCTGGCCATTGAAAATCATGCTTATGATCTAACCAACTGTATCCGTCATTTACGAACTCCAGGGAATCCACAATTTTTTTATAGTCCGCCACCCAACGTGAACTACTTGCTGGATTACAAGTGCGACAGCGGACATTACAAACGTTACCAAGACGAAGTTCAACAAAGCGAAGATCCATAGGTATGCTACCATCCTCACTTGTAAGTCTGGATGCGTAATCGGGGTTAAAGTCCTTATAAATCTTGGACTCGTAGACTCGTTTGCTCTCAATTCCTTTTCTTTCTTCATCGTAGCATCTTTTACATGCTTTAGGCTCCAAATCATTTAACATCTCCTTTCTAATCTCTTTGAAATAATCACTATTCATATGTGTATTAATATCATGATCATTTAAGTTGAAGAATTCCTCTCGTTCTTCTCCATAATTTCTTGCTCTATTCTTTCCTGCAGTCATATCTGATATACAGCAAGGTGTAACACCGCCATGCGGATGTGTACCTAAATGTAACCAGGGTAGCGGACAAAAAGTATCGTTTTCAATACTCATATAATCGTGCCTGCTTGTAAGTTTCCAAAGTTTGGTATGTTTTCAATATTGTACTTAAACGTATCGTAATTAAAAACTCTATGTTTTACTAATATTTCAAATAGTTCAGGAAAACATTCTCTAAAATTTTCTTTTCTATACAAATCACCTGCAACGATTTCTTTGCAAAACATAAACCAACGTTTTTCTATTTCTGCTTCTACTGTATCTTCACCACTAGTGCCATATGGTAGTGTTGTAAGAGTACGTGGCGTCATTACATGGTGAAATATTCCTTGTATTTCACTTTGATATTCTGGTCTAAAATTAGTTGGGTCTTCTAAACTTTTTACTATCTCTGGTTTACATTCTTCTGGAAAAACATTGCAATTAAACCATGTTGGAAAGTTAGCCATATTATGAAATATAATAAAATTGGGCCAACGTTCTTCAAATGTTTTATGTAACTCTGCCAAGTACATTACATTTAATGCTGTAATCGTACAAGTTACACCTATACTTACATTTTCTAAATCTATTAGATTATGGAACCAGTCTAAATTACTTGCTACTTCGCCCTTCCAATCAGCACCATGTCTTAAATAGTCAAATCTTTTTTGTGCGGCGGCATCTATACTCACATTAAATCCAACAGATTTAAAGTTTCTTAACATTTTTTCAATAAAAGGCTTATTTACAGTGGTACCATTTGTGCTAAAAGATATCTCTAAATCTTTTGAGATACCATCTGCCATTAGTTTATCTGCAAATACTCTGAACTCTTTCATATACAATGGATCGCCACCCATTACTTCTAAAAATCTTATATTAGGTAACCACTGATCCATCTGAGTCCAAAATTTAGACGCAGAATCGTTCATTCCTATTTTAACTTTTTCTTCAATGTATGGCAGTTTTCTGTCTTTTGCTTCTTTTACCCATTTACTGCTGTAATTGGGATTACAACTTCTACATTTTAGGTTACAAGTATTACTTAAAATAAGTTGAAAGTCTTCCGGCAAATCAGGTTCATTAGCATAATCTATTTCACCGTATCGCTGTACAGCAATTTCATTATATAATTCACGTTTAGACTTTTTACCATTTCGTTCATCTTGCCAACAAGGCTCACAATTTTTAGGTCTTTCACCGTCACGTATTGCTTGTCTTATTTCTTTGTAATATTTACTATGAAAAATATCTTCCACAGATGTTTGACCCAAAGTAAATTCTCTACCTGTTTCATCAGGTACTCTATCTCTGGCAATACAACATGTCCTAACATGCCCTAACGGCTCGTTACTTATGTGTTTCCAGAGTAGTGAACAATATTTTGGGTCTGACATTTTACTTCCTGGTATTGCCGTAATGTATTACTGTGACACCTTCAACGTCTGGAGTTTTTCTCCATGGATCTACAACAATACTTTCCGGTGCAAATTTTAATTCTGTACCGTTTCCTGTTGCTACTGTTAAAGCAGTATCACAATCTGTTACACTATGCTCACCATTGTACCAACCTGGTACTGTGTCTAGTTGATCACCATATGTAATACTTGGATTATGTGCTAACAGATAAACTGCTGGATTTTCTAACACTTCCTGTGGTGGAATATCACCAGTTTTTTCATCATAATAGTATAAAGCAAAACCTTGTTTTTCTATGTAATGACCTACTAGCATACTACTAGAGCCTGATTCGTACTCTACCAGAGGCTTATATGCCTTACCAACTATTATAATTGGTAACTCCGGCACTAACCCAAAATGGTGTTCATGTCCTGCTAGTTGCATTAATCGTTTTGCCATATTTTCTGCTTGTACTTCTCTACTAAGCATCACAGCATCAAATAAATCATATCCTAGATCAAGTTCTTCTGCCATCCAACGTAAAGCGATATTATCTCTAGGGTGACAAGCACCACCATCGCCCATACCTGGAATCATATAACCTGGTCCCATAATACGCCTATCTGATGTTGCTAAGGCATCACAAACTACTTCTGCGTTTATATTACCTGACTTTTCTGCAACATCTTGTATCATGTTTACTAGCGATACTTTCGCTGATATAAATGTATTGTAAAATACTTTAATGCATTCTGTTTCGTCCCAAGTACCTATGATGTATCTTGGTGTGTTCTGCATAATTGTTTTATAGAAGTCTACAAGTTCCAATGCGTCACCTGTTTCACTTCCATCTTCCGTTCCAATCATTACCATTTCTGGATTAACCATATCCCATTTTACTGTACCCATAGCAATTAAGTATGGATTGTAAACGAATCTGGCGTTTGGAATTAAATCAATAAACTCTCTCCTGGTTGTTCCAGGGAGAACTGTTGATATAAGGACTACTAATTGGTCTTTGGTTGCAACCGCATTTACTTTTGAAAGGACTTCTTTAACTAAACTATAGTCAAAGTCCTTGTTTGGTAAATGGCTGGTTGGTGCTTTTCCATCATATTGTGGGTCATGCGGTGTAGGTACAGCAATAAAAACAATATCTTGTCCTTTAACTGCTCCTTCCAACGTGTCGCTCATTGTAAAGTTTTCAGGCTCTACAGGATTAACATCATAACCAACAACATCATGTACTTCAGCGACCATCTCGGCGCAGGCTTGTCCTAACTTGCCAACTCCGATAAATCCGACTGAGGCCATCTCTATCTCCTGTGTTGTTGTGTAGTTTTATCTACTTGTATATTTATCAGGTAGTCTTTTATACTCTTCTGTTTCATGACTGAGGTATTCCTCTAAAACAAAGTATAAATTTAAATTTTTAATAATTTGTTCTAAAGAATTTTTTAGGTCTTTATTAGTGATATTTTGGTATTCCACTGGCATAAATCCTAGTTCTTGTGTAAACCTATCTATATTTTTACTATCTATAATTACTTTATTTTTAAAATGACTAATTTCTTTTAACCAGTTTCTAGTATGATAATTATCATTAATAGCATAGGACTTTACAAACTTGTAATTATATTTAGATAAATTTACAGCATCGTATTCTGTTAGGTAAATAAACCTGTTTAATAAGTCTTCACATTTTAAAGGAGATTTAAGTATTAGCTCATTAAGTTTTATACCATTTTCACTACCGTATAAAGGCTCAAGTAAATCTGATAGTATTTCTTTTACCCCACTAACGTATCTTTGCCATGGGTCTCTAATTACAAAATGCGGTACTGCACCTTTTTCAATTAATCGTTTCAATCCTTCATATTGATCTATATAGTCATGATCGTCTTTATCAATTAAATCGAAATGCTCTAAAATTACTCTTGCGGAACCTTCTCCTACCCCAACATAATCTAAACTAGTATATAACGTTGCATCTGCAAATGGTGGAGGATTAAAACCTAGTATACTCTTAAGTAAAGATGTAGTGCCTGTTTTGCCCACACTATATACTAGCATACTGCAATCTTTTTTAACTAATAACATTATCTTTCATTGTCCTTAAAGTCTACTCTCATCCACCAATCATATAATTCGCTGTCTAATTTATAGACGTCCTCAATAGTAATCTTTTGGTCCGGTCTCATTTCTGCAATTCTGCGTTGCCATTTTCTGCCTCTAAAGAAGTTATCCTCATGCTCATCAGGCCATTGTTCCTCAAATGTAGGAACAGTAAGCATATTCTCTAATTCTCTTATAAGTGTTTCTTGCTTATGTGTTGCACGTGGACGTATGTAGTCTAAATTCTCATGTATAATTCTGTCTAATATATGTCTCGGCCATGCCATAGGACTAAAAACTATATCACTATGGAATGCAAACATCCTTTTTGTTTCAATTTTAACATCTAGCTCTATTGCATAATCAAAAAAGTTTTTTAAGTCCAGCATACCAGGGCCGGTTAGTGTTAAGTCCATTAGCATTTTATCATGTCCGCCTGGTAATGCTACACCTTCTCTGAAGTTTTTATCCCACTGATCCCATTTAAGTCCTGTACGAATAAATTCTCCTATCCAACCTGTGCCATCTATACTTGCACACATTGTCCAATCTTTTGCTTGTGGTAACCAGTCATATAAGTAATGCTTACCTAATCTCACACGACTTAAATTACTATTATAACGTAAGTGTACAAGTTTTAGTGTATCATCTTGTGCTAATCTATCCATTGCTCGCCAATGTATATCATACATAAGTGGTTCACCACCTACCCAGTATAATTCCTCAACTGTACCCGAACAAATGTATTCCCAAAACTCTTCTTCTACAACTTCTTTTTGGAACTTGTCTATTATCTTTTTATTCTCTGGAACCATGAACGGTTGGTTCTCAGGCGACCATTGATCATGCTTTCGCTTCTCGGCCTCCCATGCTGAACTGAGCGGCTCACCACACATACGGCATTTAAAATTGCATAAATTACTAACCCTATAATCAAAAGAGATAGGTTCCATTGTAGTGAATCCATTTGCATCTGTCTCCTCAAAACATTTATCTATTTTATTTTCAAACAAGTAACCTGTAAACCATTGTCTATATGTACTTTGGCTTAACACACTATCATTACATACATTACATTGCGGTATCTCTTCACCTGCCATAAGTTTTCTTCTTATGTCCATCATATAAGGAGAATTCCAATGCTCTTTTAATGTAACTGGTTTATAATCTGCAATAGTTCCCACTGGTCTAAACATGCCTGTACTTTCATCATTACTAGCATCTATATATTGCTTTTGCATCATATGATCTTCACGTGAAGCACAGCACATACGCCTTTCTGATTGCGGAGAAATATAGGTATGGGTCCAGGGTGCTGTACAAAACACCCTGTTTTCTGAATCTGGGTGCATAGCACCGTGTTCCCATTTAGGTTTTATTTTACTCATATTTCTTCAGGATTGTATAAACAGTCTTTATGTAATTCTTCCATTTGAATATCTTCTTCGGTAACGTCACACCAATTACACGGTTCACCTTTAAGTGTTCCTGTAGTGCCTTGATCTTTACAATCATGAGTCCAAAACTTATTTTCCATTTGCTATTTCTATTTGATTTAAATTTATGAACATGTCATAAAATCTTTCTGGTGTTAAAACAGCCTCCCCAAGATCTCCTGCTTCATCGCCTAAATATTTTTCTATAAATTTAACATTTTTTAATTCTACAGCACAGTCAGGATATATGTCAGCACTTCTTCCTTCATATCCTACATTATCATTATACTCTTTACAAAGTTCTAATTTATCTAAACCCAGATCTTCTATTGAGCTTGGCATTTTATATGCGGCATGATATAGTGTAATGTTTTCTTTTAACTTCCAATGCTTGGGCTTACCTATTTCTACTATACTGCCGAAAGGTACAGTAATGTGATTAAATCTTTGCTCACAAAATTGCCATAAGTCTAAATTATTTCTGGAATCAAAATGTATTTTAATTTCCTTGCAGTCAGTATTTTCTAACACCCATGCACCTGCTTCAGTATCTGTAATACTCCATATAACTGGTATGCCTATATCTTCTGTTAAATTATTTAGTTTTTTTACAGTTAATTGATCTATTTCACTTTTATTAGCAACTTCTAAATATGGTAAATTACCCCACTTACTGTTAATACTAATATATTTTTTGTTCTCTGGTATGCTTAAACTTGGAGTTGATTTAGAAATAATAATAGCATCGCTATGGCATTGAGCCGCGGCTATAATTCTATTTTCTAATGTATTCCAATCATTTTCATGACCTATACTTATGTTAGCATATAGATCAGCCATCGTCTGCACCACCTAAACCATCTGTTTCTGTGTCCCAGCCTATACTACTTCCTGAACCTGCCTTAGGTTTATAGTCAGGCTCAAATGCAAATAGATCACTATCGTAATCCTCATCACTCTCACCTGTTTTACGTCCACGCATTTTCATTTCAACAACTTTAACTTCCCCATCTTCAGTAACAATACGTTTAGCATATAAACTATCAGTAACACCATGTGTTTTAGGTGCTTGAATATCCTGCTCATTTAAGTCTATTGGTTGTATAGTAATGCCATCGTAAAACTCTGCCAGTCTAGGAAATGTTTCTTTAAAGTTAAAGCCACGTCTTGCATCATATTGCTCATAAAATAATTTAAAATCATGCTCTAACAAAGTCATATCAGCAGTATTTCTGTGAGGCGTTTTAACAACGTCTAAATATTCTATTAGTCTACTTAACTGGTCTTGTTCCCACGGTTGCACCAATGCTAACCCGTCTTTATCCTTTTCGTCTCGCTCTCTAACACCGTCCAACCATGTACTTATTTCATCATGATATATTTTACGCAAGTTATCAGGTAATGTCAAGGGCGATTGGAAACTAGGAAAACGTAAAATATTACAGGTAAATCCAGGACGATTATGGCCGTATTTACGTTTCATTCCTAGCATCCAATCTAAAAATTCCACTATGGAGTCTAAGCATAGTGCATTAATTGTCATCATCATATGTAGTCCTTCTATGTTTGCTTCACTACATATTCTTTCAAAATTTTGTGTCCAGGTATCCCACTCTAAACCATCTCTAATATATTCAAGTTGAGGACCAAATGCCTCGCCACTAGAATATAAATGAAATTTGTTTATATTTTGTGTACCTTTAATAAGTTTATCTAACAGACCTTTCTTCGCCATTAGATTACTATTAATAGCAAATCTCATATTTTGTGCATTGGGTTCATCGGTTTTTTCAAACCAATCAAACAATTGATATATGTCTGGAGTCATAAGTGGTTCACCACCTGTAACTCTAATCTCTTCCAAATCTTTACTAAGTTCCGGCCACCATCTCCAGAATGCATCTACATATGGATTCTGTTGACCCTCATCAAAAGGTTCGGCGTAGGGGGCATCATCAATAAAGTGCCCTCTTGCATCTGATTTAATACCTTGGTATCCACCGTTAGTACGAATATCTTTTACCCATGTGCTACTAAAAGCAGGGTTACAATAACTACATGCAAGTTGGCAAGTTCTATTGAAAGCAATCTCTAATGTTTTTAAATTTACATCAAAAGATGGTTCTAAATTTGCCGCAGTTTCTAAGTCTTTATCCTCATAGATAACTGTTTTGTAAACTCTGTCCGATACAGGCTCATTGCCGTCTGAGTCCTTTTCCATGTCCTCAATTTTCCAACAGTACTCACACTCTTTTGGTCTGTCACCTTTTTGCATCATATCACGCATTTTCTTTTTATGACGTGTATTATGAATCGCAGACGGATTAGTTTTGATCTCTTCTAAATCAATTTGGTGTGCAGGAGGGTGATGGCAACTAGTTGTTCCACCGTGCCCTAACCATATGGTAGCATTGTACCACTTAGCACCACAAAAAGAATCACTTACAGGATCAATCATCCTTGCTTTATATTCTCTGTGACTTTCGCCTTGTTTCCTTCCCATTATTTCTCCTTAGGATAACCTACATACCAATCTTTTATGGTTTCTACCCGTACATCTCTCCATGCTTTAACATCTAATCCCCACATAATTAAACTGTCTGGACTATTGTATCCACCTATTTTCATCTCAATACCTGAGATGTCATTATTTAATGTGCAAGGCATAGTTCTTATCTCGCCTGTACCTATTTTTTCAAATACAACTGTAACTACACTCTTTTTTAAAGCATCTACTATTGGCTTTGTGTTCATAATAATGCCTCTGCTTCCTGACAAATACTCCACCAATCTTCCATTTCGGGAAATGTAGATAAAAAATCTGTATCTCTACGCTCATCATGTTGCGTAAAAAATTTATAAAAATTTGCTCTTGCTTTTGTAAGTTCTTCTTTATCCATATTACACCCTGCTTTCATCCATTCTAGGTTTCTACGAACTTTATCAATTTCAAAATCTTTAAATCCTCTATAGTCTATATTTACTTCATCTGCCCTATTTAACTCCATAAATGCTATTGCTTCTTCCAAATAACTCTGATAATATTCAGGCATTATTTGTATACATTGCCAAAGTGGCGCTCTAAGTAAAGGTATATCAAACCATATACGTTGTTTAGGCCTAACTTCATAATCATCATGTTTATGTCCACCATTATCTGGTATAGGAATATATTTAATACCCTGTCTGTCTTTAGCATACTCGTCACGCAAGTCTAAAATCCACTGTAAGTAATCCCTTAAACTGGGTAAACTTAGTACGTTAAAAGTATTAATAAATGTAATTGTGCTATTGTCTGATTCTTGTAATATACGTTTTACATTCTTTTGTAACATTGCAAAATCCATACCATTACGCATATACTCTGCTTGAGGTCCATAGCCATCTAAACTTACAAATGTGGCAAAGTTCTTACATGCTGGTGCTACATACCAGTTATTTCCAGAGTTTGGATTAAACTTTTCTGGATCTTCCCATATTTGTATCTCTTCTAATCTTTGTAGTTTATCTAAAAACATATCCATTAAGATAGGTTTAGGTGGACACATATTAGATGTTAGTGACATCTCAAGCCAAGCATTTGGATTTTCGTATACATAGTCTAATACTTTAAATGTATTAACATCCATTAATGGTTCACCACCTGTCATACGAAAAACTTCTAAATTTTTATATAACTCCGGCCACCATTTCCAAAATGCTTCCACATATGGATTTTCATTTTGTGCAAGTTTTTTTGGAAGTAGTCTCTGGTTACTTAAACTATCTAAGTTATTATGTTCACCATTAGCAATAGTGTAAGGGCCATATTCTTTTACTTCTTTTTCCCATGACGTACTTAAATGTGGACTGCAATAACTACATTTTAAATTACATGCTTGATTAAAATTTACTTCTACATAACGTGGATTTATATTACCTTCTGCACCTGCTTCTGCTATTTCTTCTCTGGCATTTTGAGCCCAGTACTCTCCACTACGATAAACTCGGTCACTTCTTCCACCTACATCTTCTATACGCCAACAGTAACTACATCCTTCTGGTCTTTCGCCTTTTAACATTTGAGCACGTTGCTCTTTCTTTTCTGCTGTATTATGTAATGCAGAAGGATTAGTTTTTATTTCTTCAACATCTATATCATGTGTGGGAGGATGATAGCAACTATGAGTTTTGCCGTTTGTTAAGTGCATAGAAACTTGTGTCCATTTTGCGTAACACATTGTTTCGCTTATGACATCTAGTTGTTCCTTGGCCTTATCTGCGGCTTGATCATATATACTCATTTACTAGAATGTAATACCAAAGTTTATAGATTTCGTATCTCTGTCTTGAAATCCCTCGTCAATCATTCTCCATGAAATACCTACTGTGATGTTATCTGCAAGTTGGTAATCCAAGTTAAATTCGTTCCTAGTATAAGAATCGTTTCCTGACTCGTATAAAAACTTATTAGTGGCACTTAGTTTGTCAGCAATTTTGTAAGTTATCCATGTACTGTTCCTAATAATTGCTTCACTACTATCACTTTCTAAATATGCAACTGAGTATTCGTTGCTGACTTTTATACGTTCTGAACGGTATACTTTATAACCAAAACCTGCACCAATAACTGTTCTTGTTTTATATTTAGATCTATACTTGTCATTATCAACCTGTACTAAACCTAGAAAGTACATTTTATCTGTCTTTTCATAATTTTGTTTAAGGTTAAAATATGTTAAATTTTCTTCTTCTTCGCCATCGTTTTCTTCTGTAACAAAATCAAATTCTATATTTGTTTGCCATGGCCCAACTTCTCTACTCCAATCTATACTTAGATCTAATTCCATGTCACCGTCGTCTACTTCTGCGCCGAAGCCAACATCTATTGCATAGGCATTAATACTTAATAGTAATAATACTACTCCTGTTACAATACCTAATACCCATTTTTTCATAATAATCCCTTCTCTAATAATTCTTGTATTTGTTTTTCTCTTATCATGGCACCCCATCTTTTAGGATTAACATAAGTTAATTTAAAAAATTTACACATTTGAGGATTAGGGTCAAACAACATCATTTCGTTAATGCTTTCGTTTAGTTTATGGCCTAGATCTTTAATAGCAATCTCTAACATGTCACGGTCCCATTTAACTTTAGAATATTTACATACTTCATCTCCTGGAAAACGAGGTAGTATAGTGTTATCAAAGAAGTCTTTAAACCAATCATAATCTGATATTAGATTTGTATTCCATGTACTATTAACGGTCATGTCACACCCTAGTCTCGCTCCGTAGAGAGCCCATAAGCCATTATCTACATCGCTACCAATATTACACCATGTTTGTAATCTGTTATAGTTTTGCCACCAAATTTTTTCTTTAAATTCATCTGGTCTAACACGGGCACCTTGATCAGTACTCATTTTAACACCTTCTCTAAACCCTGCTCTAAAGGCTTGAAACGGACTTGCTGTTTGATGTACTTCGCTAAACGTGTCGTTAAGTTGTATGTAATCTAACTTCCAGCAAAATTCCATACCCTCGCCATCTTCAGCGGCTTCATGAGTGTTCATGTCTTTAACATATTCTGTGGGCCAACATTTAAGTCCGCCGTTACCATATACTAAGCCATTTAAAATATTTTTTGCATTCCAACTAAAGATACATTCACTAATAACTTTACCGTCATGATCAGTATCAGGAACATCTAATGTTTGTTCAAAGAAGTCGTCCATGACAATGTTATCGCCATCTACGGTTATAAATCTATCTGTTTCGGATTGATTGGCACATTCTTTGTGTGCGGCATCAAAGCCTTTCACACCGTGTACACGTTTAGCCCAAGGGACCTTGTTTAATAAGTCAGCCCAATGCTCTTCCGCATTTGGTTCGTCATAAGAAATATAGAATATGTCTAATTCTGTAACATCGATCTTCGCCATATATGTCGTCCTGTGTATTTTTTAAGTACGCACATATTTATCAAAAATCTCTAGGGTATATACACTACATCGATCCAGATCTTTTGGTGTATCAGAAGTTACAGACCCTTCTTGTATAAGGTCTTTTAGTGGAACTTTTACAATGTATATCATAAAATGTGGATCATTAACACTTGTAAAATAAAAAGTTAGCTCTTTTTGTCCTTTTGCTGTAATAGTGTCAAGATCTTTTCCTTTATATTTATTCTTAGTTTTAGCACTTGCTGTGACAGTAAATTTATTACCTTTAAATCCTACTTTAATATTATATGTTCTACTTTTGTCGTACTCAATAAGTTGCACAAAAGCATCTTCACTTCTAACATAGAGACTTTCTATAGGTCGTAATTCAATATGATAAGTGTTTTCATCATCAGGATTTTGTGCTACTCTATATAAATCTAAGTTTTTACCGTCTAAAATGGTTACTTGTTCTTTTGTAAATGTATAAGACTTCCAGCCTTTAAGTACTTCTACATCTTCCTTAGTAATACAAGTAATAGTACCGTCTTCTAAAAAGTAAACAGTATGGTCTTTTTCATACTCTGCTTTTTGCATAGCATAATAATTACCTTCAAATTTTTCTTTATTTTCTAAAAATCGTTGCCGTCTTAGTTCTGCTTGACTAAGTTCTTGTTTTTTTAATTTTTTAGATGCCATAATCTTGTTCCATTTGCTTTATCATACTTATACTCATCCAGTCTTTTTCTACATAATGGAATGGATATAGTTGTTGGAAGTTTCCTATTTTAAAATCTTTATATGTATTATAATATGTGGGTAGTGTTTCAGACCATATTTCACTTATTCGTGTATCAGGAATATTTTGCACATGGCTTTTCATATGTATAAATGTAGGAACCTCATCAATATTTTCCTGTGTACATAAATGTTCTATACCTAATATATTCATTGCAAGAGCAAAAGCAACATCGCCACTCAACCAAGTAGGTTTTCCGTTAGGCATAAATTTATAAAACATTCTCTGCCAATGCTGGAAAATTATTTCTATCATAGCAAATAATTCACTCGCTAATTCGCTCTTTTTAAAGTAGAAAAATGCAGTATATACATTAGGTAAATTGTTTGCCGCAAAATATTTTCTATAATAATTACTGCTCACAACCTCACCTCTATATGTTCTAACTTTAGTAGTTGCCCACACATCACGTTGCGACATTATATTCCACCAATGACTCACGTCTGTAGGAAATATCATATCAGTATCTAGTATTACTGTTTCATCATATGGTGACATGTAATAATACTTCCATTTGTTATTAATTTTCCATTCTTCTCTTAGGGCATCATCTTGCCATGGTATATCTACTATGTGGTCAAATATTTTTTTATGTTTTTGTTTAATAAGTTTTTTAGTTTTAGCGTCAACACATACTGTCAGGTTATTGACCGTGCTCTGTGTTAGTTTTAAATTAAGTGCAAGAGCATACGCCTGCTCTAAATAATCAGTAGTATCATTGTTTTGTGCTATTACTATGTAACCTTTACTCATTTATATATTTCCAATCTTCTCTAAAAAGGCAATGTCTATGATATCCTTCTTTTGTTTCATAAACAAATTGCATACCCAAAAGTTCAGTAACTTTACCCTGAAACTTTCCGTTCAAGCGACAAGTATGCTCAATTTGATCTCCTAACTCAGGAGCCTTCTTGCTCTTCTTTTTTATACTCATACATCTCTTCCCAATAATCGTATGCTTCAGGTTCTAACCTCTGTATACTTTCTTGTAAAATTTCTGCTCTACGTTCTTCAGTAGCATCAAACCATTCTTGTATCTCATCATTTGTTCTACCACAACTTGGACAATTAAATCCATTTGTAAAACACTTACTAATACACGGTGATAAAACTCTTTTAGACATAACATTGTGATGTGTTTTGCCAAACTCCTTTGTCAACAAAATTAATTATCATAATAGTTCTTATTCCTTCATATTGTATAGGAGCAAAACCGTGCCATTTTTCATCACTTGGAATAAACAATAGTCCTCTATTATCCTGCCATTCTGTTTTTGCGTAATGTGTTTCTTTATTAACATATATGTCTGTTGCTAAATTTTTATCGTCTTCTTTGTCTATGTTTACAATTAAAGTTAATTTCTTTTCAGGTGTGTCAGTATGTATTGCATGAAAGAAAGGATACCTATCATGTATCATTTCAGGCCTACAATAGGTATTAGCCAAGTCACAGTCAAATTTTTCTTCAAACATTTTATGATCGTTTAAAAACTCTGCAACTGGTTTTAGTGCAGGAAATTCCTCACAATATTCGTTTCCTAAAAAGGTCCTACCTTTTATAATGTCTCTGAATCCGTTTGCATTAGAGTAGTCAGCATCGTTTACTTTGTGATCTTTTAATGCCTTAAAGTGTTCATCACTAAAAACATTGTCTATAATCCAATGTTCCCACGGCTCATTATATTTTATCGGGACCATAGTTCACCTCCAATTTCGTTAGGTATTATACTTACTTTACTGGCCCAGTAAAAGTTTTGTAAATACTCATCTGTCGATTCGTTTACTATTTCTTCTATTAAATTTTTACAATTATGTGTGCTGTTGTTAAATAAAATTACATCTTTTTCTTTAACATAACATACATCATCATTTATATCTAAATATAAAACTATATGCGAAAAATCGTCCTTTACTAAGTTTTCCTCTCCTATATAGATACCAACTCCTTTAAAATCCATTCTACTTGGTATTAAAAATTTATTATCAATAATAGCAAAATTATATAAAGTGGGCGTATCTAAAACAGATTCTATTTTATTTAATATTTCTATTGTGGGACAAAAAATTGTTGGTTGCTCATTATTAAACATTTTTCTTAATGATGTGTCTTGATTTATAATACAGTGATCATGATGATTTTTTGTTTCATGTATTTCTAAAAATCTAACTTGTGACATTCTGTTTTCATCTGGTATATCATCTGTCTTAATTGTTATATGTCTATTTTTCCTCACAAATCCATTACTACAATAATCTATCCATTCTCTTAATTTTAATCCACGACCTGGAAAAATATCATCTATATCCCATACACATATTTCTGTATTAATTTGTTGAGCAAAAGCGGCTAAAAATCTATATGTACCAGGATGACAAACAAATAATTCGTCTTGCATATAGCCTTGAGGTGGATAACTTATACCATTCTTTTTAATATCATTTACTAACCAATGTAATTTACTGCCATTAAATTGAGCAGTAAGGCCAGGAGAGCCGTCATCTCTCCAGAATATGTTACTTTTCTCGTAAGTTAATTTTTCTGATAACGGAGAGCTTTTTAAATTAGATAATATATTCTTACCTCCATTTGTTAAGGAGCGTAATGCAGGATAAAATGTTTCTGAAAATTTAAAAACTGTTCTGCTTGTAATAATTTTTACATCTGGTGCATTGTCAAAAAAATTATTTAACTCTGTATCCTGAGCAAGAGCATCTAAATTTTGTGTAGTGGATTTCATATGTTCTACAAATTTCATTTTGCATACTCCAGCAAATTATCACTAACTCTGTTTATAGCCCATTTATTCATAATATGCAAGTCCATGCTTTGCCACTTAGTTAGCATAAAGTCTCCAGGGCTTCTGGGCTTCTCTAAGTACATGACAATAGTGTTCTCATCTATTGCACTATGTATATCGTCTGTATCAAAACTCTTGTAAAGGGTGGTAGGCAACTGTGGTATTCCTTTATCTACAAAACCACTCATCATATGTGCGGCAATACTAAAACTGTAATCGTTTCTGTATAGTGTACCCTGCCACTTATATAAATCTTTATAGAATTGTGGATTATTTTTAACATGCTTGACTATGTTAAAAAAACTTTCCACATATTCTGTCTTGCGGAAGTAAACCACAGTTGCCCAATACATTGTTATACCCATGTCATATAGTCTTGCTAATGACGGGTCTTTTCGTTCGTACATGATATCCTGGTACTTCCAGTTCATCATAAGTTCGTTATTATGTCCCCAACAATGATTTAATGTATCACTTAGTATCAAATAGTCTACGTCTATTAATAATGTTTCATCATATGGGGAGATGTCGTATGCATCACATCTGTTTACATTATAAAAAGGTAAATGCTTTGCATTATGGCTAGTGTCTTTATATAGCCTTAAATTTCTTGCTTTAAAATCTTTGTCTTTATCTACTACAACTATGTTGTTAATTGCTTTTTTAATTAGACGTTTGCCTAATGTTTTCTCGCCTTGTGCTAAACTATGTGGGTCTGTAACCACTGTAATGTTTTTAATGCCTAAATTCTTTTGTACTAGTAATGCATTAACCACAGCCAAACGGAAGTAATCTATCTCCGTGTTGTTATGTGCGAACATTATTACGCCGCGAGTATTACTTTCCTTCTTCATTTAGATCTAATATTTTATGTACTTTTCTTGCTTTACGAAGTTTTTCGTATTCAGCATAATAGTCGTTGGTTACTTCAAAATATCTACTTTGTATTTCTTCGTAGAATAATTCAACATCAACTTTTATAGGATTATTATGTATATCCAAGAGTACAACATCTTTTTGACCGTCATCAATTAGTTGTTTACAAAATGTAATTAAGGGAATGTCTATCGTAAAAGTACCACCATTAATGCTGTAACTTAATAGACTTTGTGTTTTGGCCTTCAGTTGGGCCTGCTGATTGTTTAGTGTTACTCTGTAATTAGCAAATTCCAGAGCCTTTGTCAAGCGAGTACTCATGTGTATATTTATTAGTCAGAAAAAAGCCAGTCACTATGAACTGGCTTGTTAAATTACTTGGGTAACTTACCGTATGGGTTTTTGTATTTTAAGTACTTAGGTGTGTCTTTAGCACTTCTTACCAACCAATAGATTACTATAAAGTTTAATCCTGGTACTATAAACATTAACTGCCACCAACCACTATGACCTCTGTCATGTAATCTTCTTGCAGTTAGTGTTATGCTTTGTACGAGAGTTCCTAGTGTAAACAATGCTACTAACACTCCACTGTCTTTCATTTCTCCCCATGGTTCTAATATACTAAAGAATGTAAATCCTAGTACATAGTTATCCACTAGAGCCAATAGTCCAAATACTAT
>Ga0209336_10000032_pt1 | contig 61254 bp, 45 predicted proteins | sample LinPmetageLP32_FD_184042 | JGI IMG/M metagenome (GOLD analysis project Ga0209336, IMG submission 184042) | Marine viral communities from the Pacific Ocean - LP-32 (SPAdes) (version 2) | ecosystem: Environmental > Aquatic > Marine > Oceanic | place: Pacific Ocean | collected 2009-08-23
TTCTCAAGGACCCAGAGGTACGATAGGACCTCAAGGACCTTCTGGTGACACTGGTGTCCAAGGATCTCAAGGTTCTCAAGGACCTAGAGGTACAGTAGGCCCTCAAGGTTCTCAGGGATTGACCGGAACCATAGGTCCATCCGGTCCTATGGGAGCTGCGGGCAACGCTATTGTATTTGATACCGACAGTGTAGTTAATCACGATGTTTATGGTACTACTAAAGCGGATCTTATAAGACAGTTTCGTGGAACATCTGAGGTACTGAATAATGATGTATATTGGCATATACAAACTGGTACAGTATATCAGTATCAAGGAACTAGTAGTTATACTCCAAACGCAAATTTAACCTTTACAAATTTAAATTCTAATGGTGGGGTACTGAGTCTAGATGCTATATTAGATGCTTTGGAAGGTGATGGATCTGGACTAAGATTTTATGGAGACAACATCCAGATACTCGATTCGAATAGCAACGTAAGAGTTCGTTTAGGAAAACTATAAATATCTTTATGAGTAATTTTTAGAAGGAGGACTCATGTCCTCCTTTTTTATGGAATGATATAATGTATAAAATATACAAAAATTTTCTTACCCAAGATCACGCATGGGATTTGGCTTGTTCTATAGATTCTAATCCATCCAATTGGTTCGAACTAACATTGAATCACGATAACACGAATAAACCCCTATACCTACCGTTGAATATTAGTGGTTATCGTAAAATATTTGACAATGAAAATTCTATTCGTAATACTATAATAAATGGAAAATTTGCATATAGGTTTCACAAGACTAATACACATGTGAAAGGTTGTACTTGTTGGGAATGTGAGTTTACAAAAAATGTACTTATGTCAAAAAGTTTTAAAGATTTATTGATAAAGGAGACTAGCCTCACCAATCCAGTTCTTAAAGAGTCATTCACTTCAGTATATTATCCGAAAGACTTTTTAGGACTACATAAAAAGGATAAGTCTGGTGTAGAATTTACCTTTCACCTTTCTTGGGATTGGAGACCAGAATATGGGGGACTATTTCATCTAGAAAATGATATAGGATTTCAGACATATGTTCCCGGCTGGGGAGACCTATTGATTATGGAAGTTGATAAAAATACAAAAAAGAATTTTGTTTCTGAAGTTACCGAATATGCACCAAGACCTAGACTTGCTATATCGGGGTGGTTCATTGATGAAGAGTAATGAAAGACTCCCTCTTATGTATCACGACGGTGATACTTGGAGGAATTATTCAGTATATAATAAAAATAATCATAATGTAGGTATATTTGTTGGGTGTGGACCTTCCTTTAACGAGGTAGATCTAAATGTTTTGAAGGGAGGTGGAAAGACAGTACTCTCTATCAATACAACTTACCCAACATTAAAACCGGATATCTGGATGGGTATGGATAACCCCACATGTTATGACGAGAAAGTATATACAGAGGCCTTTCCAAAAATACTTCGTGGTGGATTTCAAGATCATGAGATGCAAGGAAAGACTCTCAAAGAATACCCAAACACTTACTTTGCCAGTATAGAAGAAATACCATTGACAGAAAAACACCGAATATTCGATTTTTCTTTACCGGAATCGGAAGTTTTTGTTTGGCATAAAAATAGTTTTGCCGTGGCAATGAATGTTATGTTGTATATGGGTTTCAAGAAAATATATCTTCTTGGTGTAGATTTATCAACGGAAAAATTAAATTATTTTGATGGTAGGGACTTAAATAAAAAAGAAATAGATTGGAATATGAATCTATATAATTCCCTTTATGGTTACATTGAGTGGTTCTCTGGGGAATGTGAAAAGATAGGAGTGTCGGTATATTCTCTAAGTAAGGATTCTCGTGTCAATGATATTATAGAGTATGTCTCACTAGAAGAACTTAACGAATCTTTGGTATTACCAGAAACCACCGAATTAGTACATTCCTCTAAACATGGATTTGATCTAATTAGTGATGAATATAAGAAAATACTGCAATACGAACACGAAACTACTGTGTGGGGTATTAACGCTGGATGGTCGGCCGAAAAACTACACGAATGGTTGATATCTAATAGCGCAACCGAAGTATTGGACTATGGGTGCGGTCAAAGTAGTTTTCTTAAAAACATCCCTGTGAAGGGTTATTACAACGTGTTTGAGTACGACCCCGGCATCCTAGGTAAAGATATGATACCGGAACCGAGAGACTATACAATATGCATTGATGTGTTAGAACATGTTGAACCAAAACTACTTTATAATGTATTAGAAGATCTGCGGAGAGTGACAAGGAAGGGGGGATACTTAACTATAGCGATGTATCCAGCCAGAAGAATATTGAAGGATGGTCGTAATGCTCATCTTATTGTAGAAGATTCTTTTTGGTGGATTAATAAACTGAGGGAACACTTCATCATAGTTAAAAGTGAACAAGAAGGGTTACAACTAAATGTACAAGTTGAATCGAAAATATAAAAAAAATCGGTGTATAATTGTTATAAATAACTACATAAGTTTTTAACATTGAATAGGGTATAAAAATGACAGCTATAGTAAGACAAACAATGGGTAAAGGGTTGTCTACGGATCTAATTCAAAATATAGAATTAACAACTAATGAATATTATATTGGTATTGGTAAATCGGATATATTTAATGTTGGTGATACTCCAATAGATCCTATAGATTCACCTTTTGAAGAAAGAGAGTTTAGAAATAACCTACAGTCCATAAAAAAAGTTGAAGGATGTTCATTTGTTGCTCCAAGGGTCAATTGGTCTTCCGGAACAATTTATGCTGGTTGGGATGACCATGTGGACCCAAAGAATACCACTCCTTGGTATGTTTTAAATGATGCTAAGGAAGTATACATTTGTTTAGAACATGGTAAGAACCCTGACGGAACCGCAAAGCCTTCTGTTATAGAACCAAATTATAGTTTGTTAAATGTTCCCTACGCAGATTCCTTCACTACTCCTGACGATTATGTTTGGAAATTTTTATATAGTATTACCCCCGAAAGAATTTATCAGTTCTTATCGTCTAATCATATTCCAGTTCAACCGGCAGAATCTAGTCTTGGTACAGGAGATTCAATAGAAGACTTGCAGTTTAATGTTAAGTCAAATTCTCAAGGTGGTCAAATTATCAGCGCTAAAATTATTAATTCTGGTACAGGTTATATAACAGAACCTACGGTTGGAGTTATCGGAAATGGTTCGGGTGCAAGAGCTACAGCTATTATTAATTCTTCCGGTCAAATCGTAGATATAAAGATTCAGAATTATGGTTCTGGATATTCTTATGCATCATTTAAAATTGATGGAGATGGTCAAGACTTTGAAGCTCGAGCGATTATAACTGGGGAAAATGGTATAGGGTTTAACCCCATTGATGATTTAAAAACAAATTCTGTTTTATTAAATATAAAACCCAATGGAGAAGTTTTACAAACAGATGAAAATGGTGTTGAGGTTGGAACTTTTATTGTAGAAAATTCTTTCCGTCAGATGGGTGTAATCAAGAATCCATTAACACCAGAAGGAAATCCTTTTACATCTACTTCGTCTAAAGTTCTACCTTCTATAACTCTTGTGAACAATTCCACCTTTGAAACAGGCAAAAAAATAACAGGCAACAAAACCGGAGCTGTCGCACATGTAGATGAATCTGATGGTAAGATAGTTAGATATCATCAAAATCAATCGACCGGATTTATGCCCTTTGAACTTGGTGAAGGTATATCGCAAGGTGCTGTTTCTGGGGTAGTTGAATCTCTATCTTCAGTAAATGGAATAAATAGATTCTCTGGAGAAATTATGTATATTGAAAATAGAAATAAGATACGAAGAGATGCAGAACAACAAGAAGATATTAAGATAGTACTAACCGTTTAGGATTAATCATGGCAGATTTTACAGATAAGACGTTCAAAGAAACATACCGAGATTTTTATGATGCTGAAGACGGTTATCATCGTGTGTTGTTTAATTCGGGTAAAGCACTTCAAGCTCGAGAACTAATCGAATCACAAACAATAATTCAAGAAGAAATTGCGAGATTTGGTCGTAACATATTCAAAGAGGGTGCTCTAGTAAATCCGGGCGGCGCTACCGTAAATAATAAACTAGAATATATTAGATTAGACACAAGTAGTATAGTTGATTCTAATTGGATTGGGAAAACTCTTACTAATGACACAACATCCGGTTCGGGTATAGAACTAAAAGTTCTTGAAATTGTTGATTCCGTTTCTGGTGATCCCACAACACTATATGTTCAATATACCGATACAGTTAATATAGTTGATACCACTAAAGCTCCTCGTGTCTCTTCTCTAGATACTTTATATCGCGTTGATAATACTCAACAAACAGTACTAGTTATTGATGATAGTCTTGACCCAATTTCCGCTTCTGGTAGAGCTACCAAAGCACATTTTTCGCCAGGCGACTTTTTTGTTCAAGGACATTTTGTTTATATGGAGGGAGGAAGTTCATTCATATCTAAGTATGATTCCCTTCCCACAGCAGATATTGGATTTCTTATCGAACAAAATATTGTAACAGAAGATCAAGATAACCAATTATATGATAATCAAGGACAGGTTCCTAATGTAAGTGCTCCAGGCGCACATCGTTATCAAATAAAACTAATTCCTACTACTCGTGATCAAGTACTACAAGAAGAGAACTTCGTATTTGTTGCACGTGTTGTTAATGGTATCATTACGCGTGAGGTAACTACCTTCGATTCATATAATCGAATTAACGACTTACTCGCTCAACGTACAAAAGAAGAGTCTGGTAACTACGTAGTTGAAGACTTCAAAGCAATCTTTGAAGAAAAAGATTCAACTAATCTAAATTTGGCTGTCACTGACGGTATTGCATATGTAGATGGCTATAGATTGGATATAGGTACTACCGATATTACTGTACCTAAAGCTAGAGGTGATGTCGCCAAGTCTAATGAACCTGTTCCAGCCGCTTATGGTAATTATGTATATATTAAACATGATGAGACAGACCCCCTCGACAATTCGGAAGGATTTGGTAGACTGGATGTTTTTGGAACTTTTCGTCTGAGAAACTCTTCTGGGAACGACATTGGTTTCTGTAATGTTCGTGGTATTCAACGTGACCCAACAGGGTATCGTTTATACATCTTCAACATTCGTATGGATAGTATATTTTCGGGGACGCCTGCGGTAAAGGTAGGTGTAGAAAGTTTCTCTAGTGCTGTTGATATGGTAGATAACGTACCATCTGGTAGTGCCGCTGTCATACAATTGGTAGACAGTGTTATTCATGAAGCTTCAAATAATAGTTTATTATTTCCTCTACCGCAAAATACTCCAAAAAAAGACCCTCAAGCGTCTAACTTTACTGCTAACTACACTCTTCAACGTTATTTTAGAGGGAATCCAAACAGTTCTGGGGAAATTAGTCTTTCTGGTGTAGAAACTATTGGATGGGTAATTACTGAAGCTGACGGACCTTTTGTTACAGATAATGCTGGTAACGCTTTACTTCCAGATAATACGGGAAAATATACAGGATTAGATCCAGCAAAAATTTATGCCATTGCATATTATGTTGATATCAGTAACGCGGCCGCGAGAAAGAAAACTATAGTTACTGTTGAACAATACGACATAATAGATGGCGTGGACGATCAAGCAAGACCCATATTTACTGAGAATGTTGATGGTATAGAATTAATATCGGTTAAATGGAGTCTTGTTCAATCATCTCCAATTGATTGGTCTTTAGCTGAAGATATCACTCATCAATTTGAAATGGATGGTGGTCAACGTGATAATTTTTATGACCGTATTGTAATGCTTCAGAAATCTGGGTATACCGTACCATTCGATGGTGTAACCAATACTGAAGTTCAAACTACTTATAAACATTATGATCACGCTACTGCTGGTGCATTCTTTTCTGTCAGTTCTTATCAAGACGATAATTATGAAGATATACCTGATCATGTGTCCGCTACAGGAAAAACTATTTCTTTACGAAATGTTTTAGATTTTCGTCCTTCAAGAACTTTTAATGATCCTAACAATATAAACGAATTTACGGTTACTGGAGAACTTCCCCAAAACGCTTCTACAATAACGGTAAACAGTATTAGTTATTTCTTACCTCGTATTGATATTTTAGTTGCAAACGCAACAGACAGTCGAGGAGATATTGGATTTGGAGAACTCCAAGTTATTCAAGGTGAGTCTGATATATCTCCGAGAGAACCTGAAATTCCGACTGGATCTATGGCATTATACAAATTTAAATTAAATCCATATACATTTGATACAGCTGATCTTACCAGTACTTATATTCCAAACAAGCGTTTCACGATGAAAGACATTGGTAAGTTAGAACAACGTATAGGGGATCTCTTCGAACTTACTACTTTGAGTCTTCTAGAGTCCGACACAAATTCATTGACCGTATTAGATTCTAATGGGAATGCAAGAACTAAAGCTGGTTTTATAGCGGATAATTTTAGTACCTTTGATTTTTCAGATATTAATAATAACGAGTACCGAGCTTCTATAGATCCTCAAGGATTATTGAAACCATCTTTCCGAGAGAATTCTGTTCGTTTAATGTATAGTACAGATAACATTAGTGCAGTAGAAAAACATGGTGACCTAGTCACTCTACCTTACACGGACGTTTCTTTGGTATCTCAGTTGCTTGCGACAAGCACATTAAATGTAAATCCCTTTGCTGTTATTACTCAGACTGGACATATGGAAATTTCTCCATCTTCTGACGAGTGGGTAGAAACTAGAGATTTGCCGCCAATTATGCAAACTACGATACGTAGAATAGAAGACTTTGCAGTTCGTCCAACTCTTCAGGGAGATGGTAGAAATAGAAATAATTTCAGTAATGTTGGATCATTTACCACAATATCTAGAGATGTTTCTTTCAGAGAGACTAACAGGAGTATTCAAGACTTTATTGGGGAAAGAATTACCGATATAGAAATTATTCCTTTTATGAGATCTCGTAAAATTAATTTTACGGCCAAAGGTCTACGTCCTAATACTAAGATGTTTGCTTTTTTTGGCAACAAAGATGTAAGTTCATGGGTTCGTGAAGAGACGACATCGTCAAGATTTTCCGATAACCCCACGGAGTTTAGTAGTGAGTACGCAAATGCTTTAGAATATCCTTCAGACCTAGGTGGACCAACCGATTTGATCACAGATAGTAAGGGAGAATTGATTGGAAGTTTCTTCCTACCTAATACGCCGGCAATAAGTTTTAGAACTGGAAAACAAGAATTTAAACTTTTAGATGTTAGTGTCAACGATGAAGACGAAGCTACAGTTTCTACTCGTGCGGTATATACATCTACTGGTTCAATAGAAACCGTTCAGAGAACTATCCAGACAACTCGTATTGTTAATCCGCCTAGAGCTGGAAGACAAGATCCACTTGCACAGACCTTCTTTGTCGATCAGATAGAGAATCCTAATGGTATGTTTATAACAAAGGCAAGGATCTTTGTATCGAGCAAAGACAGTTCGGTTCCTCTACAAGTTCAGATTCGTCCGGTAGAAAATGGTATACCAACAACACGTATAGTTCCTGGCGCAGTTAAATTCCTTGATCCCAGTCAAATTACTATTGCTACGAATAGTGTTAGTAATCCTAATGACGCAACATCTCCAGCAGAAACTATCGAAGATGTTCAAGCTTACCCAACAGAAGTTGAATTTGATGAACCAATATTTTTGACAAGTGGTGAAGAATATGCTATAGTACTTCTTGCAGAGTCAGTAGAATATAATGTTTATGTTGCTCAGACTTATGAATTTGTGTTCGGTAGTGACGAAGACAAAGTTTCTAGACAACCTTCTCTGGGTTCTTTATTCCTATCTCAGAATGGATTTACTTGGACACCGGATCAGACTAAAGATTTAATGTTTGAACTAGACCGAGCTGAATTTTCTGCTTCAGGTGACCTAGTATTAGATAACGCACCATTACCTAAAGTAACTCTAGATAATAATCCCCTAGAAACTCAGGAAGGAACTTATGTGGTTAAAGTCTACCATGAAGGGCACGGATTTAGTCTGGGTGATTCAGTAGTTATATCAAATGTCACAAATCCCATTGGTGGTATTCCAGCTGTCGATTTTGAAGGAACATTCTCGGTATATAATGTTGAATGGGACGGATATAATATTAGCGTAACAACTGCAACACAAGCATCTTCGGTTGTTTCTGCTCTTGGTGGTGGTAATGATGTAACTGCATCTCAACAGGTAGTATATGATGAGTTTGTCCCTCAAGTTCAATCCTTAACACCAAATAAAACTAGAATTACTTCTACACTTGTTAATCCGATTGCTTCATCTTTTGGAGACACTCGTCCAACTGCACAATTCATTTACACTTTGAGTAATTCTAATATAGTTTTCTTGAATGATTATAATAAAAACTTATCTCCCAGTGTAGTAGCTTCTTCAGAGAATGCTAGTGGTGTAGAAACTATGAAATTTACCTTAAGTTTAACCACAGAGGATAGTAAGGTTTCTCCTGTAATAGACCTTCAAAGAGTTTCTGTTCTTGCATTGGAAAATGTTATTGATAATGATGATGCAGCGCAACATATAACAACTCCGGTTGTAGTAGATGAAGCATCCCTAGGTCTAAAGGTAATATTTGCCGCGAACAGACCTTCCGGTGCAAACTTCGAAGTTTATGTTAGATCTTCTGCTGATGAGGATTCACTTGTCGCGACAGATGAGGTGACAGGAGATCCGGTAATAGACTGGGTGTTAGTTGATATAGATAAGGCTTTGCCCACAGATGATGACCCCTCAACTTTCAGAGATTACGAGTTTACTCACGAGTCGGATCAGTTCACAGTATTCCAAGTTAAAATTGTTATGCAGTCCAATAGTTCGTCTAAGTCACCAGTAATTAGAGACTTACGTGCAATTGCTATGGTGGTGTAATGAGTAACCACTTGAGGGTTGAAGGTCATATTAATTTAGTGAAAGATAGAAGAACTGGAGCTATACTAAATACCAATAGAACCGAAATTGAAAGTGCAAGAAAAATAAAAGAAAAGAAAAGAAAGGAAAATGAAGTGATTAAAAATCTTTCGAGTGATGTAGATACACTAAAAAATGATATGAAAGATATAAAAGAATTACTTTTTCGTTTAGTAGAGGATAAAAAATGAGTCAAGACAATAATCAAATACAAAAAGTAAATCTTGCGGACCATGTCAATGCGGCGGTCGACAAGATAAACGAAAACTTTGAATTAGTTGAAACTGGAATATTTGGTGGTTCAGTTGACTCTGATGCAGTTAGAACTATTATTGAAAGTTCTGATCTAGATATGTCCGGAAACAAAGTTTTATTTGGTAATGTTTATCCTACCGAAGGAGACTTACCTTCTGCAGCTACCTATCATGGCATGTTTGCTCATGTACATGAAACAGGTGCAGCGTATTTTGCACACGCAAGTAATTGGATAAAAATAGCCAACCATTCTGATATTGGAACAGGTGGTGGAGGTACAGGTATATCTGTTTATACAGTCACGGTATATACACGTTCACCAAAACAAACAACCCCCACAAAACCAAGTAATGGTTCATATACATTTTCAACAGGCACTTTTGTCGAACCCACAAGTCCTAATTGGTATAGAAGCATCCCACTAACACCGTCTGAAGATGACATTTGGGCTTCTACTGCAACCTTCAGTACGCTTGATCCAGATACTACCGTTAACTCAGGAAAATGGTCAGATCCAGCACTAATTGGATCTCAGTCAACTGTTCCTACAGATGGTAGTACAGGTTCTAGATATGCACAAGTATTTGCATATAAAAGAGTTTCGGGTGATGTTACTTTAAGTCCATCAGATGCCCCTATTGGTGGTTCTTTTGATTTCTCTTCAGGACTATATCTATCACCGGACGAAGAACAAGTAACGACTTCAGTAGATGACGGATGGGAAAGTACACCACCACCTCGTACAAGTTCAACACCTCAACTATATGCTGTGACAGGTATAGCAAGTGACGTAGACCTTACCGGAGGTGATACGGTTGACGAATCTATTACATGGGGCGATCCAAGACCCACATCTTCAGGAACAGACGGTCAAGACGGAAGGTCAACATACTTAGCGGTTGCATATCGCAGAGCTCCAGATGTCGCAGATTCAAATAACGAATTAACTATACCTCCATCACCTCTTGGTGGTGGTATTGACTTTGGTGCAGCCACTCCATCTGAAGTGTATAAAGGATTTCCTATTATAGATCCTTTGGGTAATCAGTGGTACTCGACTCCTCCTACCGGTACAGATACACTATGGCAGTCATATCATTTATTCACACAGTACGGAGATACTGGACAAGATTGGGCTACGGATGATAGAACATCCACAGGTACCTCAGTTGAATGGTCTGAAGCAACCATTCAGTCTATCATTCCAGTGTCAACATACTTTAAGTCTTTGTATGCTAGATCTTCTTTAGATCTAAATCAGTCTTCATACATTCTACCAGACCCAGAAAATAATGCAAATAATGGTGCAGTTTACGACTTTACGTTAAATAAATTTACTAGTTTACCTTCACATAATGGTATCACTTGGACGGAAGATATGCCACCTCTGTTCGACGGTAGTGGAAACAGTAACGGTCCATTGTGGGAAATCAACACAGTTGCCACTCTTCGTGGTGCAATCGGTGCAGACAATACATTAAGCTTTACTCCACCAAAACTAATTCTCAACGTTGCGATTGATGGTATTGATGGATATCAAGTCACACAGGTTAATGCATACCGTCGTTCTGGCACTTGGACTACATCCACTCCTGTATCTGATGGATCATTTAACTTCTCAACCAAGACATTCACCGCACCTACTAACTGGTCCAAAACAGTACCGACAGGTGATAGTCAATTATACGTTATAACAGGTGTTGCGTCAACTCGACCAGACAATTACCCAACCACCACCACACCTTTGGTAGTAGATTCCCAAATAGAGTGGGATCTCCCAGAAGCGACTCAGTCGGGTGGTAATGGTGCTCCTGGCCGATCTACTGCGCATGTTGTTGCAGTAACCAGAACACCAACTGCTAGTGCCCCAAATACTCCTACAGGTGGTAGTGTTAACTTCACAGGTGGTATCGCTAAAGTAATGCCTACTGCAACCGACCATACATGGTATGACGATGTGGGTCTTATGGACGCTGTGGGATATAACGTAGGTGGTACTATATGGGCATCTGAAGCAACTTTCTCTATCAGTGGAGATGAGGGTACAGATAATACTGCAACGTGGTCCGCTCCTTATCTAGATCACAATAACGGTGCAGATGGATTCTCAACATATCAGGTACAGATATTTAAGAGAGATTCTTCTACTGCAACCGTTTCAAGTATTACAGGAACTCTACCTACAGATAACGACTCAAATGTCTACTATGACTTTGATAACGATGGAATGGTTGGTCTACCCTCTGATTGGTCAGAAACCCCACAAGAAGATCGTACACTAGGTAACGCACTATGGATGAGTCGTGCGGTTGCTACAGTTCAAGGTGACTTGCAAGGTATAGACGATGATCTATCTTGGACAAGTCCGGTCATCTACTCTGTCGATGGCGATTCGGGAACTCCGGACCTAGAGAATTTACCTAGAGAATCTCGTGGATACATATACTATTATACTGTTATAGAGGCAGAACAGGACACTCTAGTAGCATCACTACAACCATCGTATAACGCAACATTAGGATTTACTTGGGATGATTCCGACGGTGGCTCGGTCACTGGATTGAATGGTAACTGGGGTATGAACCCAACGGTAGATACTAACCTAGCGGGAACGTTATGGGCTGCTCGATACTTCGCAGAAAGAAGCGGTGAGGGTGTCACGACAGTCGCAGTAAGTGCCGCATTCCGTAGTTACAACTTTAATGGTTTAGTTACTTTCCAAAACATGAATCAAGAACTGGGTGACCGATTCAGTTCAGCTGTAACTACGATCGATGGTGGTCTTATCAAGACAGGTAGAATAGATGCACGTCTAGTTGCTATTACAACTGATCCAGATAATTGGTCAGAGGGAGATACTGGTCTAAATATAACATCTACTCAAGCAGGACAAGGTAGTATGTCAATTACTAACGACCTTATTACAATTAGCGATGCTAACAATGTAAGAGTCAAGCTTGGTAAACTATCATGAGTTACGGTCTATACATCTCAGACGGTGTTAATGGGTCTGTTATCACCAATTCAAATAATATTTTTAATGAAGAATATGAATTTGAATTTACTAGTCAAGCAATTTCAGGGGGTTCTTCAATAGATATTCAAACGAGTGGTGCTGGAAATCCAGCACTCATAGGTATTTTCATTGAAGAAAACACAGGGTTAGATGCAGACATTGAAGTAGAAAGAGATTCTGTCAATGACATACTAAGAATTAAAAATACAGGAACTTCTTCGCAATCTGTTTCTGCAAAACTATTCAGGTTTCAATAATGAGTGATTATGGTTTAACAGTATACAATGATAATAACGGTTTAATGTTTGACTCTTCTCGTAAAATGAATAGTTATGTTGTTACTGAAATTGGAACAGGATCGGGACCTAGTATTACGATAGGTTCGGATGATTTTGTTTTTGTAAAGGTACCATATGGTCAAGCAAGCAGTTTTGAAAATACTGTAGTGTTTATGGGCGCACCCACAACTATACCAGCAACTCCGCCGGCGTTTTATGGACAAGATATGAGTTCTACCAACAACAATGGTATTAGTAACACCACATGGACATCCCCTACTCCAGCAACCCTAGATTACTTTGTAGTACAACATTCTAGTAAAGTATCCTCTACGGACGACTATGGTCTAGTTGTGTATAACGAAGATCAAACTGTACAATTTGATAGTAGATCCATAACATTAGGACAGCATTTTAAGATCAACAATTTTTATGAAAGGAGAACTGTGGATGCTTGGTCACCACAAAATGGTGGTGAACAACTAGGATCTTCGGGTGACTACGTTGAAATCTTAAAGTGGACATATGGAACAGTTGGTGCGCTTGCTAGCAGTTCTTCGGTTACAGGGCTACGGATTGCTCAACGCTATGTTATAGACTATCACAGTACTGCGATTGATCTTAGGAACAATGGAGTTGGTGATACAAGCGAAGGTAATAGTTATGGTCCAATTGCAAGTTCTGAACGTTATAGTAATTCCATTAATGGAATGATTCTTACAGGCGTATTAATTTAAAAAAAGAGAAAGAAAATGATTTATTATATCGCATACATTAGAAATAATGAAATACAAACATTAAAGTTAGCCAGTGGCTCTAACGAACCTGAAGGCTTAAGAGAAGATGGTACAACAATTGTCCATATTGATTTTGTTGTTCAAGACAAATCAGACTTTATACAAACACATTATTGGGATGGTGACTGGAAAGAAAGAGAACCTTCTCCAAATAGACATTCTACTTGGGTAGATGGAGAATGGGTCTGGAATCAAGAAGATTTAATGAATGAAGTTAGAAGCATTCGTACTAATCTTTTATATGGTTGCGATTGGACTCAACTCTCAGACTCTCCATTGTCTACAGATATGAAGAATGCGTGGACAGGATATAGACAGGAATTACGAGATCTAGAGTTTGTTAATTCAAACATAACAAATATAGATCAGGTGACTTGGCCCACACAACCAGAATAAATCTCGTAAAATTAAGTTAAAAAAAGGTCCAATAAATTCTCGCACTGTGATTTAAAAATGTATAAATAAAGGTACATGATCAACTTAACCTAAAGAGCGAGATTACAGTGTCCAAATCGAGTATACCTTTAAAACTTATAAACTCAGGTACAGACCTACACGAGTACTCCCCGATAGAAGAAAACTATCTTGCGTACTGTGTAAGTCAACATCTGACATCAGCTTCAACTGATGCAATAGGTAACCTTAGTTTGAGTTCTGTTGATGCTACTCCTATTGGTTCTTTTGTAGATACATTCTTCAATCAGACCACAGGAACACACCCAGCATCACAGATTACATCTGGCGAAACTACAACCACAGTTCATCAAAAAATTGGTGTTGCGGACGAGTCAGGTTCAAACTTCAAGAGACCTATAGGTTACTACAGTCATGTCGATGTTCCTGGCCTCTACGAAATGGTAGATGCGGATCTAGACTCACTGGCAAATCGTGTAATTGGAAAACTTGTAGACTTAGACTATCCCGGCACATTTAAGCTGGCATCTACTTCTCCTGGCGTAGATTACAACGTATTTATCGATAGCATATTCTCAGATACACAGGGTGATGGAACGTCCGTTCCCTACCATGTGTACGTAAAAACTACAGTAACAGCTCCTACTACTGTTCGTCCGATGACATTAAAATCTTCTGGTGATACATTCCAAGGTCTGCAAGAAATGACAGACGAAGAGATTCAATATACTCTTGGTCAAAGAATACAAACTCTTCGCGCTACTGCCGGAAACATTGGTTCATACCAGTTCCGATCATCTGCACAAGGCGCACCCACCGATCCCGGCACGTGGAAAGCTGTAGGTACTGCGTTAAACACTAAAAAAGATGTTTCAGACCAAAGTTATACAAGAACTCGCGCAAGTACTTATACTACACCAAGAACTTCTACTTATTCTAGAACTCGTGTTTCTTCTTATTCAAGAATTTCTACCAGATTATCTACAGTTAACTATGCTGGAGACTTCACTGGTAACTATACCAGAAACTTTGAAGGTAATTACTCAAGAGATTTCACTGGGAACTACATTGGAGATTTCACCGGAAACTATTCAAGAGTTAGAACTAGCACATACACAACACCCTTTACCGGAAACTACTCTAGAGATTTTGTTGGTGAATATACTGGCGCTTATACAAATACTTTTACAACAAATAGAAGTTCTGCTTACACCAGAAATAGAGTAACTAATTTTTCCAGAACATTTACTGGTGAATATGTAATAAATCGTCCTTCTACTTATACTCGTGATGTTGTTGTTGCGTTTGTTGGTAACTTTACTGGTTACTACACTCGCGCAAGGGTTTCCTCTTATGTGACAACTAGGAATCAAGGATTTACATCATATTACACTAGGAATAGAGCATCTTCATATACTCGTGGAAGACCTTCATCGTATGCTGGAACTTACACCAGAACAAGAAACTCTTCTTATGCTGGAACCTACGCTAGAACTAGGGTTTCGGCTTATGCTGGCAACTATGCAAGAACAAGAAATTCTACATATTCTGGAGCATATGTTAGAACACGAGTTTCCGCTTACGCAGCAAACTATACAAGACAAAGATCTTCTTCTTACACTGGTACATATTCTAGAAATAGAGTTTCTGCTTATGCAGCTAACTATACAAGACAGAGACCATCGTCTTACACTGGTACATACTCTAGAACAAGAGTTTCTGCCTTTGTAGCTGACTATACAAGACAGAGACCATCGTCTTACACTGGTACGTATGCGAGAACAAGAATTTCTACGTATTCTCAACCATATACAAGACAAAGATCTTCTTCTTATGCTGGAACTTATTCTCGAAACAGGGTTTCTTCTTATTCAGCAAACTATACAAGACAAAGATCTTCTTCTTATGCTGGAACTTATTCTCGAAACAGGGTTTCTGCCTATTCAGCTAACTACACGAGACAGAGATCTTCTACTTATGCAAGGACCTCTACTCGAAACAGAGTTTCTGCGTATACTGCTGATTATACAAGAAATAGAATTTCTACATATTCAGCCAACTATGCCAGAACTAGGACACAGAACTTTGATGGTACATATTCTCGTACTCGTAATTCTGCTTATTCTAGATCAAGAGTATCAGTTTACACTCGCAACCGAGTAACAAATTTTGCCGGTAACTTTGTAGGTAACTACACAACATACTTCACAGGTAACTATTCACGAGGTTTTGTTGGTAATTATTCAAGAGGATTTGCTGGTAACTATGTCGGTAATTATGCGAGAACTTCTACTCGTACATCTACTAGAACTCGTTACTCTGCTTACGCAAGAACTCGTGTAACAAATTATGTTGGAGATTTTGCTAGAACTCGTGTAACCAATTATGCTGGCGATTTCGTAGGTAATTACGGAAGAACTCGCGTAACAAACTATGTTGGAGATTTTGCTAGAACTCGTGCGACAGATTACACACGAACTCGTTACTCCGCTTATGCACGTACACGTATAACAAACTATGTTGGAGATTTTGCGAGAGACAGAGTTACGAACTTTGCTGGAAACTTTGTGGGCGACTACGCAAGGACTTCTACTCGAACTTCAACACAGACTCTAGGATATAACAGAACTCTTTATTTCACTGGAAATTATTCTAGGAACTTTACTCGTGAGAGAGATACTAGTTTTTCTAGGGTTTCTACATATTCTCGCACAGATAGTTATGATGGAACCTACACCAGAACTTTTGTTAATTACACAAAATATACTGGAAACTATAGTAGAGTTATAACGTCCATTAACTTTTATGCTGGTAACTACGTTTCAGCTTTAACTTTCGCTAACAGTTATGTTGGTGATTATGCTAGAATGTTAAATTATATAGGTGACTACTCTAGAGTTGGAACTTATACTAGAACTAGCACCGGAGCATTTAGTGGAAATGTCTCGTATGTAGGAAACTATACCGCAACTCAGAATTTCACTGGAAACTATGTAGGCGGATCTACTGGATGGACATCATATCAAGGTGTGGCTTCAAACCCAATATTCTTTGGTGATAATGATGGTACAAACATTTACTGGCGACAGAATATGGAAGGTGGACTATGGCATCACGGTATTCAGTGGTTATCTGAAGGTCATGTAGGCACTATCACAAATACTTCACCGAGTACGTCAAGTATAGTAATAGGAGGGATAACTTATCAAAGAGGTTCCTTTATAGGTCAACGTGGAATTTTCGCATGTTTCCAAGTAAGAAGATACGAATCAGGTTCAACAGATTACACTAGAGTATCGACTGGCGCTGGAACTAGTTACACACGTACACGTAATCAGAATGTCTCTTATTCTAGAAACTTTGTTGGTAACTATACAAGAAACTTATACTACACTAGAGCTAGACCAGCAACATTATACTACACTAGAACTAGTACAGCCAATTATACTAGGAATTCTACGTATACAAGAGCTACTCAGATAAATTTCACTAGGAATTCTACATACACCACGGATTCGACTACAGCATTTCCTAACACTTTATACTATACTGGAACTTATGCTAGAAATGTTGTAAGATCAAGTACTCTATACTATACTGGAGATTTTGTTGGTAATTATGCAAACTCATACTCAGCAGATTACACTAGAACTAGTGCGTATACTAGAATAGGATACTATGCTGGGGATTACGTAGGTAACTATGTAAGAGATCGTGTAACTAACTTTGCTGGTAACTTTGTAGGAAACTATGCTACTACATTTACTGGTGACTTTGTAGGTAACTATTCACGTGCCTTTGGTGGAAACTATGTAGGTAACTTTGTAGGAAACTATGCTACTACATTTACCGGAAACTTTGCTGGAGATTATTCGAGAAACCGAGTAACCACATTCACCGGAGATTTTGTAGGAAACTATGCTACTACATTTACTGGTAACTTTTTAGGAAACTACTCACGCGGATATGCTGGTAACTATGCTGGCAACTATGTGGGAGATTACGCAAGAACATCTACAAGAACTCGTTACTCTGCTTACGCACGTACTCGTTATTCTACCTACACTAGAGGTAGGGCTTCTTCTTACACTAGAGATCGTGTAACTAACTTCGCTGGAGATTTCGGTGGTAACTATGCAAGGACATTTACTGGTAACTATGCTAGAAACTTTGTTGGAGAGTACACTGGTACATACACCGCATACTACGCAGGGGATTATGTAGGAAATTATGCTCGAGGTTTCGGTGGTAACTATGTCGGAAACTATTCAAGAGGATTTGGTGGTAACTATGTAGGTAACTACGCTAGAAATATTACAGACTCTTATGTTGGCAACTACTCAAGAGGATTCTCTGGTCAGTACACTGGTAACTACGCTAGAAATATTACAGACTCTTATGTTGGTAACTATGCACGTGGTTTCTCTGGTCAATATGCCGGAACATACTCTAGAAATGTAACTGATTCTTATGTCGGAAACTATTCAAGAGGGTTTATCGGTGAATATGCTGGTACTTACTCTAGGAACATAACTGATTCTTATACTGGTAACTACTCTAGAGACTTTGCTGGTGAATTCACTGGTGCATATTCCAGAAATATAACCGATTCTTATGTCGGTAATTACTCAAGAGGTTTCGTCGGTGAATATACTGGTGCTTACTCTAGGAATATAACTGATTCTTATACTGGTAACTATGCAAGGAATTTCGTCGGAGATTATACCGGAACATATTCAAGAAACTTTATTGGTGAGTATGCTGGACAGTACTCAAGAGGCTTTATTGGTGAATATGCTGGTACATACTCTCGCGGATTTGTTGGCGAGTATACTGGTGCATACTCCAGAAACTTTGAAGGTAATTATTCAAGAGACTTTGTTGGTGATTTCGCTCAAGTAAGAAGTAGTTCATATGTCGGAAATTACTCTCGTGAATTCGTTGGAGAATACGCAGGAGAATATGCAAGTGAGTTTGCTGGGAACTTTGTCGGTAACTACACAAATAATTTTGAAGGTAACTACTCAAGAGATAGAGTCTCTACTTATGCTGGAAACTTTGTAGGTAATTACTCAAGAGGTTTTGTAGGTAACTACTCAAGAGATTTCTCCGGTGAATACTCTAGAACAAGAATGTCTTCTTACGTTCTAGACTATGTTGGTAACTTCAGTAGAGGGTTTACTGGGGAGTACACGAGGAATAGTACTGACGACTTTATCAGAACCAGAATTTCTTCCTATACTAGGGTTAGAGCTTCTGCATATACTTCAGTATCCACTAGGGTATCTAGTAGAGATTTCGCAGGGGACTACACAGGTAATTACTCAAGAGATTTTGCTGGTAATTATTCAAGAAACTTTATAGGTGATTTCTCACGTAACTTTGTGGGTAACTATACTGGTCTTACGATTCAAGGTTCAAGTTCTACAGTAGAAACTTACACCCTATATGTAAGAGTAGCTTAATATTAGAGAAGGGGTGGTCTAAAAAGACCACCTTATTTCTCATATAGATATATTATATAAATTTTGATTGAGAAGGAGATAATGTAATGAGTTTTAAACGTTGGATGGATAATGCTTTCTGGGAAAATGATGACAAGTCTCAGTTAAACTGTATCCTAGAAATGGAAGATGATGTGGGTCGTATGACTCGTCAGGTTATGTTATTAAACAGAACTGACAAGGAAGGTAATCCAAATCCAGATTTTGATGAAGTGGTCGAGGCATTAGGCGAAGACACTATCAATAAAGAAACTGATGAAAGAGTTGAACGTAAGAAAGCTGAAAAAGAAGAACACGTTCAACGTGATAAAGAACACGCAAAAGCACGTAAGTTAGAAAAGTTGTTTAACTATAAACTTGAAGCTTTTGAAGTTGAAGAAATTAAAAATTCAACCAATCGCAAATTAAAAGCGAAACTTCGTAGAGCTAAGTCTCGAATTGAAGTTGATATGTGGTCAATCATGATTCTACAAGAATCTTTGAATGAGGCAGAATAATGACAGAACCAACTAAAGGTTTTATTGTTGTTGCTTCAAGGAACCGTAATTTTTATTTGTATGCAATAAATCTATGCGAATCTATTAGAGATGTCTATGAAGAAGCAAAGATTTGTTTGGTTACAGAAGAACGTTTTCTGGATGGTCGAGAAGAAGTTGCAGATGATTTAATCCTTTGTGATGACCACTATAGAGCTAAATTATATGGTATGGCAAAATCTCCTTATGATATTACCATGTACATTGATGCTGACATGGAAGTGGAACACGAAGACATTGCGAAGGTATGGGACGAACTAAAAGACTATGATATGGTCTGGTCAGAACTTACTGATGAAAGAGATTATATTTATGCAGAACGTGATTTCGATACTCCGGAAGGAAAGGCGAAATTTACTTTATGTGGTGCGGTTTGTTTATATGATATGAGAAAACCTATTATTCGAGAGTTCATGAATGATTGGTGGGAATTGACTAAAAAACAAATGGCAGATCAATGGTGGCCAGAAGGTTATGCAGATAGTCTAAAATCTTGGGATCAATTCTCATTATGGTGGTTGACCGAAAAAGATGATAAATATAAAGACCTTAACATTGGAATTTTTGAAGATGATTTAAGGTGGAATTACTATAACGCCCTGAATTGGGCTAGAACTAGACCAGAAGGTGAAGTGATTATTAGACACTTCTCGGCAGGACTTAACAAGGATAAACCAATCGCATGACACAGATTAACGACGAATACTTAAAACATGTACCTATCAATAACCCAGAGTTATTAGAAATTCTTGACGGATACACTAAACTTCACACTCTAGAAGGTTTTGAGAAAAACGTACACCTATCATCAAAGGAACATGCTCGACAGCGCGCTTACTGGGTAGGTGATAAACATAGAGATGAGGTTGTTTCTCAGGGAACACGTCACGAAGGTTTCCCAGAACAATTAGTTGGATATAATCTAAAACTAGGTGAAAGAAATCATCAAATATTCACTAAAGATGCTGATCCTGTATTTAAAAGAGATCTCACCAAACGTTTGGCTGATCTAAACGATAAGATGATGAATTTCTTATCTGTAAGAAACAACGCATTGTGTGCAATTTATCCTCCGGGCGGGTTTATCTCTTGGCATAATAATGCTAACGCGGCCGCATTCAATCTTATTTTCACTTGGTCCGAGTTCGGTGAAGGTTGTTTTAAATACATTCATCCAGTCACTAAAGAAGAAGTATACTGTGAAGATGAAGCTGGTCAGTGGACTTGTAAAGCAGCTTACTTTGGTCATTACGGTGAAGATGACAAGTTATTGTATCATGCTGCGGACACGGATAGTTGGAGAACGACAGTATCTTACACGTTTAATACTGAACAAGCTTCTGAAGAATTCCGTGAAATGGTTATCGCAGATATTTCAGAATCAGAATAAAGTCCATCTAAATCGTTTTCCTAGTTTTGTTTTTGTATAAATAGTATTATTATTATTTAAAAACAATTCTGGGAAGACTAAAATGGCAACATACGAAGACTTTGCAATAGACCAAGGTGCTGACATGGCACTAGAACTTGAACTTGTTGATACTGATGGTTCGGTTAAAGATCTTACAGGTCATTTTGTAAACGCAAAACTTAAAAGAAACTACAATAGCGACAGTACAGACACTCTAGATTTTACTTCAGTTATCGTTGATCCACCAACTAGTGGACTTGTAGTCATCTCCCTATCTAATATCCAAACCGATAGTTTATCTAGTCGCGGTCGTTACGTATATGACGTTGAATTGTCATATAATGACGAAAATAATGTGACAATGATAGAACGAATACTCGAAGGTAAGATTAAAGTCAATCCGTCAGTGACGAGGTAACAATCTATGGCCTTTCGTGTAGCGTCCACAGGAACTAAAAAGGTCGTTTCTAAAGTAACGACCAGTCAAAATACTAAAGTTAAAAAGGTAACTCTCGGAAAACCAGTCCATACTATGGGAGCTGGCGGTGCGGGCAACCAAAAATTAGTAGAATTAGTTGATGTTACGCCCAACACAACTCTCCAAGATGGAGCCGTTGTAATGTATAATTCAGATCTCGATACTTGGGAGACTGTTTTACTTACGGATAATCCTCGTACCTTGGACGGTGGATTCTACTAATGGCCGATTTAATTCGAATAAAAAGATCCGGAACCAGTGGGAATCCCAGTGTTCTGGCTAACGGTGAGTTAGCATATTCCTATTTTGACGGTGTTGGTGGTGATAAACTTTATATTGGTACTGGAAGTGAGAATAATCTTAATGCTGCTGAACACACTATCATTGGTGGTAAGTATTATACCGATCTCTTAGGTGGAGAGAACGCTCCCTTTGGTATAGTAACTCCTAATACCGCACTCATTGCAGACTCCAATGGAGAACTTGATGAGATAAAAGTCGGAAAAGTTACTTTAACAACAAGTACTTTAGAAAACACACTCGGTGATTTAAATCTAGTATCGCCAGGCAATGTAAATTTAGGCGGTAGTAGTCGTCTTGTAAATTTATTAGATCCAGTAGACCCCCAAGACGCAGTAACTAAAACCTATGCGGATGACATTGCCGCAAGTGTGGTATTTACTGTAGGTGCAAACGGTGAAGTAACAACCTTTACACCATCTCAGACCACACTGACATTTGAAGGTGGACTTGGTCTATCCGCACAGTTAGATTCTGTAAACAATTCAATAACGTTTGGTCTAGATTCCTCTGGTGTTACAGCTGACACCTACGGTGACGAAACTAAAATACCACGAATTACTGTCGACCATACTGGTAGGATAACCGATGTAACAACTTCGGATATTGCAACTAGTCTTACGGTTAATGGTGATACGATATCACTTCTTGATTCGAATATAAGTTTTTCCGGATCGAGTAATGTTAATGTTGTATACGACAGTGCAACAAATACAGTAGATTACTCTTTAGATAGTGAAGTTACTGGTTTAAGTAAGTTAGTAGTTGGAAACCTAGAGATTGATGGTAATACTATCAAGTCTACGGATTCTTCTAATGAGATCATTATTGATCCAGCACCAACTGACTCCGATGGTGGAACATTAGTAATTCGTGGTGACCTTATTGTACAGGGAACCCAGACTACTATACATTCAACCGAAGTTTCTGTAAATGATCTTACATTTACTCTGGCTTCTGGTGCTACTTCAGATTTAGAAGCTGACGGCGCAGGGATAATTATTGGTGGCGCAGACGCTTCAATACTTTACGATGCGCAAAATGATAGACTGACCACCAACAAAGGACTTGACATTAATGGTCCACTCTCAATAAACGGAGAGTCTATTGGTGAGGTTATTGATGACAAAGTCGCAAACCTATTAGTTGGTGGTGAAGGACTTACTCTAGAGTATAATGATTCTGATAATCAATACTCGGTGTCTGCGGATTTATCTACCACCTCTACCACTGGAGTTGCTTCCTTTGACTCTGACCAGTTTAATGTTGATAGTGTTGGTCATGTAAATCTTCATTCTATTGATGGTGATAATACACTAATCAGGTTGAAGACTTATGATAGTGCTGGAGTACTTCCGACAGAACAGGAACTAAATGTCGGTGAACTTGCTATCAATACAGCTGATGGTAAGGTATTTGTTAAAAGACAACATGAAGGTATCGGTTCTATTATTGAACTTGGTAGCGGACTTGGTGATGGTAGTGGTGGTACTTTTGATACCTTTGATTATGTTGCAATTCAAGAACAAGTTACAATTACCGGACAGGATACTTTTGGTAATGGACTAGAGTATGATGTTGGTGGAAGACTTCTAGTATTCCTAAATGGTGTACTATTAAACTCTTCTATAGACTATGTTGCTAATGACGGACTTTCTATTGTATTTACGGTTCCTTTAGATGCTGGTTATCACGTTCAGGTCGCCGCATATAGAGCTGCGATTATTGATATTCAAAATGATCTAAATATAGAAGACAATGTAAGACTTCTTATTGGTACTGGTTATGATGCTTTACTTACTCATGACGGAAACAATACTATTTTAGAACAACGTCCTAACGCTACTGGAGATTTGAAAATACGTCATAGTGATAGTGATGTTATGGATATAACACAATCGAAAGCGGTGTTACACAAACCAACTCAAATAAAAGACTATAGTGTGGATACGAACTTAGTTATAACTTCCGGTAATATGGACCCTATTGTTGTAGATACCGTACCTTTATCAGATTTTAGAACTGCGCAATATACAATGCAAATATCTAATATTAGTGACATGTCATATCAATCAAATGAATTACTTTTTATTCATGATGGAACACAAATATACTCTGATCAATACTCAGAAATTTACACTGGATTATCCGCTGAGGCTTCAATAAATGCAAGTATAGTTGGTACCGATATGGTCGTAACTATTTCACCAAATTCTACACATTCTTACGAATTTAAGTCAGTTCGACACTCCGTTTCTGTATAAATAGAAACAGATAATAAATTTATTATCCCTCTAATTAAAAATTAAGAGTTCGCTATGATCAACAACAAATCTTTTAACCGTGTCATCGCGGAAAGTTTATTCAATTTAGCAAACAATAATCAAACAGTTATTAGTCGGACTCCGGGCCTAGATAAAGATATTTTCAGTGCAACTTTTGATACTGTAGATAGCACTATTCCGGAGTCTCAAGGTTTTATTGGTGACGGTTTCACAACTGAATATTCACTCAATGGCGTGCCCGCAAGATCTGATTTAATTGACGTATTCGTCGAAAACGTTTTACAACGTCCCGGCGAAGTTTATGATGTACAGGATGACACACTAATCTTTACTGAAACTCCATCTTTAGGGATGGACATCTATATCAAATTTCGTTAAACTTTTACTAGTTTAATTTTCACTTTTAACAGGAGAACTACCTAATGGCATTTAGGCAAATTAAATCCGGAGCTCTAGCAAACCAAGCGGTATTAAATACCAAACTAGATACCTCCACAATTGATCAACAGGCCTCTCTCTCAGGAGTTGACGGTCTTGACACATTCCTCGTTTTTGATAACGACACACAAGCGCTTAAGAAAGTATCCTCTTCAGGTCTTATCGGTTCTTATACTACCGATGACGTATCAGAAGGTACTGAAGCAAATTCTAACCTTTACTTCACAGACGTTCGTGCTAAAGCCGCTGTTGCTCAGGATATTGCTGATGCCGTTGCCGCTGAAGCGACAATACGTGCTGCTGCGGATACAACTTTAACTTCTGATCTTGCAGCTGAAACTGCGGCAAGAGCTGCTGCTGATACTGCACTACAAACAGCATTAGATACTGAAGTTACTCGTGCTACTAACAGAGAAAACTCAATGGAATCAGCATTTCAATCTGCTGATACCGCAATCAATACTCGTATTGATAACGTATTGTCTAATGTTGACTCTGAAGCACTTAACTCTCTTGCAGAAATCGTTACTGCTTTCCAAGATGCTGATGATGCATTATCTGCTTCAATCATCACTAACGCATCTGCTATTTCTAATGAAGTTTCTCGTGCGACTACTAAAGAGTCTACGATCGAATCCAATCTCGCTTCAGAAACTACTGCAAGACAGGGTGCGGATACAACTCTACAAACAAATATAACTAACGAAGCTGCTGCTCGTACTTCTGCTGATAATGCTCTAGATGCACGTATGACTACTGCTGAAGGTGATATAACTCAATTAGAAACTAATCTAGCTGCTGAGATCTCAACTACAGATGGTGAAGTAACTGCTCTACAGAATTCAGTTTCTGATGAGGTTACTCGTGCAACTGCTGCTGAAGAAGCTAACGCACAAGGCCTCGCGGCAGAAATTTCTGCACGTGCTATCGCTGATAATGCGGTACGTTCTGACCTAGGTGCAGACATCGTTGCTGGTGATAATGCAACTCTAGTATCTGCCCAATCACATGACGATCTTCTTATTGGAGATAACACTGTAGATGGAACTGGTGGAAATACTATTACTGCACGTATCGCAACTGCTAAATCAGGTGCCGAATCTGTCGCATCTGCTGATGCCGCTTCTAAAGTGTTGGTCGAAAAGAATCGTGCTGAGTCTGCGGAATCTGGACTACAATCTCAAATCACTTCTAACGACGGTGAGATCTCTACTCTACAATCAGAGATGGACACCGTAGAAGGACGTGCTACAAGTCTTGAATCTCGCGCTACTACAGTTGAAGGACGTGTTGATGTAATCGTCGGAACTTCACCAGAGACTTTAGATACACTACAAGAAATTGTTGCTGCATTCGAAGCTTCAGATTCAGATATATCTGCACTTGTTAGTTCTAATACTATTGCAATCAGTAATGAAGCAACTGCTAGATCTTCTGCTGATACTACACTACAATCAAATATTGACACTGAAGCTTCAACTCGTGCAACTGCTGATGCAACTTTGACTTCAGGTCTTGCACAGGAACTTACCGATCGTGCTGCTGGTGATGTTTCTGTTCAATCAGCTGCTGCTGTCGATGCTACTTCTAAAGCGGATGCGGCAGAAGCTTCTGCTAAGTCACACGCAGAATCGAAAGATGAGTTGTTCATCGGTGATGTTTCTGTAGACGGAACTGGCGGAAATACTGTTACTGATCGTATTGCTACCGCAAAGTCTACTGCTGAAACTCACGCTGATACAATCGTTGCTGCTGAAACTGCATTAAGGATTTCTGGTGATACCGCACTATCTCTACGTGCTACTAACCTAGAAGGTCGTATGGATACTGCTGAGACAGATATCGATGCAAATACTTCAGACATCGCTACCGAGACTACTGCTCGTGTTTCTGCTGATGCTACTCTTCAAGGTAACATTGATGCAGAAGCTGTCACTCGTGCGGCTGCTGATACTCAACATGACGCTGATCTTCTCGCAGAACAAACTGCAAGAATCGCAGCTGACTCTGCCACTGATGCTTCACTTGCACAGGAAGTTACACGTGCAACTGGTGTAGAAGCTGGTCTAAGAACTGACGTTGATACAAACACTGGTAGCATTGCAACTAATGCCGCAAGTATCAACTCTGAGGTTGCTCGCGCTATCGCAGCTGAAGGTGTTCTTACTACTGCCGTCGCTGACGAGACTTCTGCACGTATTGCCGCTGATGCTGCAATTCAAACAGATTTGGACATAGTCGAAGGTCGAGTAGACTTCCTAGTAAATGCTGCTCCAGAAACATTAGATACATTAGTTGAAATCATTGGCGCATATGAGAATGCTGACAGTGATATGCAAGCTGTTATCGATAATAACTCTTCACGATTGACTACAAACGAAAGCAATATTTCTACTCTAGAGTCAGAGATGGACGCTGTCGAAGGTCGCGCAACTACTTTAGAATCTGAGATGGATGCTGTCGAAGCACGCGCTACTACTCTAGAGACCGAGATGGATGCTGCTGAAAGTGAAATCGATGACTTAGAATCATTTGTTGGTGAAGGTACTTCACTCGATACTATCGCATCTGATCTTGCTTCTGCGGTTAACGAATTGCATACAGATACAAATGCGGTAGCTGGTCGAATGACTACTGCCGAATCTTCTATCGTAACTAACGCAACTTCTATTTCTACGGAGGCCTCACGTGCACAAGCTGAAGAAACTTCGATTCGTGGTGATTTTGCTGCTGCTGATACTTCAATCCGTAGCGATTTCGCTTCTGCCGATGCCGTTGTACTAAACTCTGCATCTTCTGATGCAACTACCAAAGCAAATAACGCTGAGGCAGCTGCTAAGACTTATTCTGACGGAATCGTTGCTACTGAATCTTCAACAAGAGAAGCTGCTGATGATCTCCTAGAAGGTCAAATCACTGCTGAAGCTACAACAAGAGCAAATGCTGATAACGCATTAGACACTAGAGCAACCGCTTTAGAATCAGAAATGACACTCACACAAACTTCTGTCGGTGTTGCTACTGATGGTGCTTACGTATCACGCACAGGTTCTAACTTCTTGGATACTGCTGTATCACTTAAGGACGAGTCTACTAAGTTAGATGTTGCACTTAAGTCTGAAGAAACTGCTCGTATCGCTGCGGATAATACACTAACTAACAACTTGAACTCAGAAATCTCTTCTAGAACTTCAGGTGACGCAAGTCTGCAATCACAGATTACTGCGGAAGTTGGTCGTGCTACTTCAGTTGAACAAGCAAATGCTGCAAATATTGCAACTAACGCTACTTCTATCTCTGACGAAGCGACACGTGCACAGACTGCTGAAGCAGCTGTAAACGCACGAGTAGACTTCATCGTTTCTAACACTGATCCCGCTGCTTTGGATTCATTGACAGAAATCGTTACTGCATTTGGTGATGCAGATAGTGATCTAACTTCACTTATCTCTTCTAACCAAACTGACATCGCAACTAACGCATCTGGTCTTGCACAAGAAATCACTGATAGGATATCTGCTGTTACTGCTGAAGCATCTGCTAGAACAACTGCTGATACAACTCTCCAGTCTAATATTGACCAGAAGGTTGCTAAGTCTGGCGATACTATGTCAGGTGTATTGAACATGGGTTCAAACAAAGTTGCTGCTGTAGCTGATGGTACTGTCGCTTCTGACGCTGTTAACAAGGGTCAAATGGACGCTGGTCTTGCTGCACAACACATTTCACAATTCTCTACTACTGACCTAGTTGAAGGTTCTAACGAATACTACTTAGATTCTAAAGCTCGTTCTGCGATTAGTATCAATGACGTTAAGGGTAACGGAAGAGTATCTTATAACTCTTCGACTGGTGTTGTTTCTGTCGATGCTGCTGCAAATCTACTTGAGTTGGATGACGTATCAGAAACTACTTATGTTGGTAAAGCTGATTACTTAATGCAAGTTAAGGCTGATGAATCCGGTTGGGACTTTGTCCACCCGAATGATCTTCAGTTTATCCAACCTAACCGTCAGGTTATGGATGGTGATGGAGTACAGACTAACTTCGCAATCACATTCTATGTAAATATTACTGACGCTCTAGTATTCGTTGGTGGTGTTATTCAGGACCCAGGCACACACTATAGCTTTGATTCAGTTGCGCAAGAGATTATATTTACTGCTCCTATTCCTAATGGTGCTCAGGCAGTTATCATCTCTCACTCTGTTGGTGCTGTACAAGGTGTTCTTGATGGTTCAGTTTCTACTTCATCATTCACCGCAGACATTAAAGTCGGTGAACAGGGTACACAACAAACTGTCGGTACTGTCGAAGCTGCGGTTTCTTCATTCCCTAAAGCGAATCACAGATCTGCTAAGTACTTGGTATCTATCCAATCTCCAGACGGACAAGAGTTCGAAACACGTGAATGTCTAGTAGTCCATAACGGTACTTCTGCCTTCATCACTGAGTATGGTGTAATCTTTACAGGTTCCACTACTTTGGGTGATACAGATGTACGTGTTAATTCGGGTACTGGCGACATTGAATTGACTTACACTGCTAATGCTGAGAGTACTAAGGTAACAGTCGTTGCTACGTACATCGATGCATAATAATCAATTCATTGCTATGCATAAAAATTAAATTCAGGGGGGTGCAATGCTCCCCTGACCTTGCATAAAACTAAAGGAAAGTAAAATGAGTTCAGAAAAGAAATTTAGAATACAGAACGGCTTAGATGTTGCTGGTGAAGTTTTCGTTAATGGTATCAACATTGTTGGTGCTGATGGCGTACTAAACGAAGCATCATATCAAACTGCCGTTCAAGCCATGATTGACGCTACTGTCGCACAGGGTGTTGACCAAGGTTCAATAGGACAGGCGGTTGATAAAGCTGTCTCCGACTTAGCTGATGCGGCTCCTGCCACATTGGATACATTAAACGAATTAGCTGCTGCACTTGGCGATGATGCAAACTTTGCAACATCTATGACGAACGCACTAAACACAAAATTAAACTCTGCGAACAATTTAAGTGATGTTGCTGATGCCGCTGCTGCTAGATCAAATCTTGGTCTAGGAACTGCCGCGACAGCTGCGACAACATCTTTCGCAACTGCTGCACAGGGTGCTAAGGCAGATGCTGCGGCAACTGCTTCGGATCTTACTGCATTAGAAACACAAATATCAAGTGGTGTTGCGACTCTTGCACAAGGTGCTAAAGCTGATACTGCGGTACAACCAGAAGACTTCTTCACGGTTGCCGACGGTACTACAACTTCATATGTTGCTGATTGGTCTCAATCAGATTGGGGTTCAACAATTACTGATTTCTCCGCTGGGATTGAAGCGGGAGTCGTCGATTATGTTGTTGATATGCAAGTAAGTAATGACGGACACGTCGTTACGGTTCATGCATCTCAAATAAATGGTTCGCCCGGAGATGTAATTACTTATTATATCAAGGTGTGGAGTCCTTCAGGTCAATTGCAAATTGGTTTTGGACTAGGTAATGTTACGCTCCAAGTGGCCATTAATAGTTCGTCCGGTAGCCGACTAGTAAGTGCTGATATCACAGACACACATCTATTCGTACTTTCTATGTATGGTAGTTATCATGGATATAGTGTATATTCTTTAGATGATCTCAATACTCCTATAGGTGGAATTAGGAGTCACTCCGAGATTATGGTTGCAAGCAACAATCAAAAGGCATTAATCCGTCATTGTGGTGAAGATAAATTATTATTATCTAGTAAGTGCATAGGTGGAACGGGGTATGGATCAGGTGCTTCGGGTATTAGATGGGAGACTGAAACCGCATTCGATACTAATGTGCAAGGATCAGATAGTTATACCAGTGATTTCAGCAAGTATCACGCTGAGATCAGTGTTGATGCTGAAACTGGTTGGATTTATGCTGCCTATCGATCTGGAGTTGTTAAGGGTTATAATCACATTACTAATCAACACGCACCCGATCTTACTGGTTCGGCTTGTGCTGTTGGTGATAAGTATGTTGTGGTTCATGATAGTAATAGTAACCCATCTGTTTCTGTCTATGATGTAGGAACAAACAATTTAGTTACATCAATAACAGCGCCACCTATGGCGTATCATCAATGGGGTGGTTGGGCTAGTAATAATACTGATATGGCGACAAATGGTGATGGCGTAATAGTTACTGGAAAGGGTGGAAACACCGCATTTGCATATGCCTATGATATGTCATCTTCAAGTAAAACTACTATCAGAAAAGAAATTACACTTGATTTGGGCCCTTCAAATGCACCTATGCCTCCACAGGTATATATATCAAAAAATAATCACGTATCAATTATTTCTAGATCGTATGATGTTACATTATATAGAGGTCCAGTCGCAGAAGTAGTCACTCCTAATGTTGATGCATCTACACTCGCATCTAAGGTTTATGTTGATAATGCTGTCGCTAATGCAGATCCAGATCTATCTAGTTATCCAAATACTACAGAGATGACAACTGCAATTGCTACTGCTAAAACAGAAGCACAAACATATGCAGACGGTGCAGTTGCTGATGCGATTGATGCTGCTCCTGCTGGTTTGGATACATTAAATGAATTAGCTGCTGCTCTAAACGACGATGCAAACTTTGCATCAACTATTACTACTAGTCTTGCAACTAAGGCAGACGCTACTGATGTACAAACTCTGCAAGATAGTTTAGATATTTCTGGTAAACTGACTGTTCAATCTTCAACACCCACAGTTGGTGGTGCTGGGGATGTATGGATAAGTTCTAGTACTGGTGTCGTACATAAAGCAAAACCTTCTGGGATAGTAGAGAGAACTACAGGAACTTGGACAGGAACTGATTTGTCAGGGGTTCCTAGATCTGGTAGTAACAGACTAAGTCTTGGTAATGGTATGATTGATGGTCAGCGCAGATACGGTGTTCTTTTCACCAGTACCTCTGGAATGTCATTACATGGTTATCAAGCAACAGACTACTATGTTCATAAGTCTCATGGTGCTGCTTATGTGGAATGGGTTGATCCAATCTATATTCAGTATTGGAACGAAGAAGGTAAGGGTCAGGATACTTATTTGGAATGGGTACTCTATGAAGATGGGACACAAGCTCAATATGGTGGAAATAGTCCTGTAAGAGCAAAGGTAACTCTTAATACATCTAAGAGAGTCAAGGGTATGACTTTCAACACTGTTAGTAATCTTAATCGCACTGAAGTTCTGACTATTAAAGCCGTCTTACCTCAGTCCGGTACATGGGAAGAGACTGGACAGATAGACCTTTCTCCATACTCAACTACTGCTGAGATGAACTCTGCTATCGCAACAGCTGTTGCTAATGCTGACGTTGATCTCTCTGCATACTCAACAACTGCGGAAATGAATACTGCAATCTCTAATGTTAGTGTTGATCTTTCTGGTTACTCAACTACTACAGAAATGAATTCAGCGATTACTGCTGAAGTCGCTAATGTTGTAGATGCTGCTCCTGCCGCATTGGATACGTTGAACGAACTAGCGGCCGCATTAGGAGATGATGCAAACTTTGCTTCAACTGTTACTACAAGTCTTGCAACTAAGGCCTCTACTTCAGATCTTGCAACTAAGGCAAATGTTTCTGAAACTGGATTGGTCGGTGAACTTATCGTTCCTTCCACAGAAACATCCATTTCCTATCAAGGAGAAGTTGAAGGACCTACTTATGTTGCTAGGTTATCAGAAACATCTGCTGGTGATGTTTCGGTGTACAATATTAATGATATGGAAACATCACTTTTTGATGCTCAGATGTTCCCTTGGGGTGCTGCCGAATCTATTTCTTGGGTCACTTCAAAATATGTTGATTCCACTGTACTTCCAACACAAACTTCTACAAGTGGTACATATGCTGTTGGAGTCTATCGAACAAATCAAGAAGTAAATGATTATCCGTCTAGAACTGTTTTTAATGCCTCTAGTAATTCCTTTATCCGTAGACTACGCATTACAGACTTAGTCAGAGGAGCTCAGGGTAATGGACACGGTAGTTTTACTCAAATTCATGCTCCAAAAGCCTTGGCAAGAGCTTTGCCCGGATATTCTTATCATTCTGGAAATGCAAATTTAGTTGTTTCTGGTAGTTTGGTAAATGATGCTTGGCGTTCTCAAGGGGAAAATGGTTTTGCTTGGAAGGTTATGAGTGGTGAAGACGGTATGTGGGTAGGAGACAAGGACAAGTCTTCCTTATATTACTATCATCAAGTATCGATATATCCTAATGGGAATGACACTTGGACTTCTAGTTCTTATGGAACAGAATTTCAGTATCAGGGTATGTATAGATCACCTACAGAAGCTCTACATAAAACCAGTAATATGGGTTACAGAGTAACTTTTTTAGGTCAATATACGGATACTAATGAAACACCATTCTCTTCAATGAACAATTTTGCACACAACTTCACGACTATTGGTCGTTGTGCAATAATTATGTCGAATGATGGATCTAAAAAGTTATGGGTACATAATCCACATGCCACTCCAGGCATAGTCGCATCAGTATCATTTGATGGTCCTTCTGATGCTACTTCTGATTTTGGTACTTCTATGGTATCCAGTCCAGATAACAAATGGTTATTGATTGGAGACGGAGTTTCTGTTTGGTTTTATGATGTTTCTAATATAGATTGGTCTTCTAAAGATAGTACTTCAGTGCCATCCATAGCACCAGTCAAAATATCTAAAGAAACTTTTGAAGATGAAAATGGTGAGAATGCATTTGCACCACTCGGTTACAATGCTGCTAAGAATGGTTTTGCGGCTCAGACCAACGTAAAAGGTGGTAAGGGAAGTTTATTCTTAACCAACACAGAAGCTTTTGTAGGAACCGACAGTTATGTTATAAGATTTGATTTAACCGATCTAACAAAAACTCCAGATCAGTTGTCAGTACCAGGCAGTCACACTGTTACTGATATAATGGTTTCTGATAATGTTATTCATATACAAACAGACGCACCAAGTAATGATCCGGAAAAGGCGATAATGTCTAAGGATTTGACAGATATTCCAATAACTGGAGCTGCTATATATGGATCTTGGACAGATGCTCATACAGACGGATTATACAATAGTAATAATCTTTTACAAGTATCTTCTGATGTGGATCTGTATAGTAATACAACAATAGGACTTAACACGTCTATACCAGTTACCTCTATAGGTACTGTTACAGAATCGATAGTTCCTTCTTCTAGTCTTACTAAGGCAATTAACTATCTTGAAAATAAGAGTGTAGATCTTTCTGGTTACTCAACTACTGCGGAAATGAATACTGCTATCGCTAATGCTGATATAGCTGTTTCTTCTTCTGACTTAGACATGAATGGAAACAAAGTACTCTTTGCTAACGTATACTCTACATTAGGTGATCTACCAAGTGCTTCAACATATCATGGTATGTTCGCTCACGTTCACGGTACTGGTAAGGCATATTACGCTCACGCTGGTAATTGGGTAGAATTAGCAGATGCTTCATCTCTATTAACTCAATCTGATATCGACACTGCTATTGCTAATGCTGACGTTGATCTTTCTGGTTACTCAACTACTGCGGAAATGAATTCGGCAATTACTGCTGAAGTCGCTAATGTTGTAGATGCTGCTCCTGCCGCACTAGACACTCTTAATGAGTTAGCTGCTGCTTTAGGCGATGATGCGAACTTCGCATCAACTGTTACCGCTAGTCTTGCAACTAAGTCTGATTCTACTGCAACTACTGCTGCTCTTGCAACTAAAGCATCTCAGACTGACCTCGACGCAAACACGGCCGCAATTGCAACTAAAGCATCACAAACTGATCTTGATACAAATACTGCCGCAATTGCCGCAGAAACTGCTCGTGCACAAGCTGCTGAGGCAGATCTAGTATCTCACTTAGGTGGTGATATAGCAAGTGGTGATTTAACAATCACTGGTACTGCTAATTTCAATGGTGGACTATCGTTCGGTGACGGAAATGGTTCTATCGGATTCAACTCTGGTGTTGATGATATCCAAGTCTTGTCTAATATGGACATGCAGGGTAACAAACTCCTTGGTGTTGGAGCTCCTGTAGACTCTGTTGATGTTACTACTAAAGGATATGTTGACGGTGAGATTAGTACTAGTCTTTCAACTGCCGCTGCTGATGCAACTGCTAAAGCAGATGCCGCACAGACTGCCGCTATTGCTGCTGCTGGAACTGCCGCAACTGCCGCGATCGCTGCGACAATAGACGCTGCTCCTGCTTCGTTAGATACTCTTAATGAGTTGGCTGCTGCATTAGGTGATGATGCAAACTTTGCATCAACTGTTACCGCTAGTCTTGCAACTAAGTCTGATTCTACTGCAACTACTGCCGCAATCTCCGCTGAGACTACTGCAAGAGAAAGTGCTGACTCGGATCTTCAGTCTGCTATTGACGCTTTGAGTGGTGTACAGTCCGGTGATACTTCTAGTCTAACATCTCAAATTGCAACTGCTAAGTCACAAGCAATCTCTACTGCAAGTGCTGATGCAACTGTTAAATCGGATGCCGCACAGGCTGCCGCTTCTGCTGATGCAACAACTAAAGCAGATGCCGCACAGTCACAAGCAATCTCAACTGCATCTGATACCGCAACTGCACTCGCCAATGCTGCACAGGCACAAGCAATCGCTACTGCAAGTGCTGATGCAACTAGTAAAGCAGACCAAGCAGAAACAGACGCTAAAGCATATGCTGACCAAGTTGTTGCTGCAACTGTAGATGCTGCTCCTGCCGCATTGGATACGTTGAATGAACTAGCTGCTGCTTTGGGTGATGATGCGAACTTTGCATCAACGGTTACTGCAAGTCTTGCGACTAAGGCAGATGATGCTGCAACTACTGCTGCTCTTGCTACTAAGGCGGATGTTACTACTGTTACTGCTTTGGATGTGAGTATTAAAGGTTCAGAACCAGCACCCGGCCCTGAATTGATGGGTGATGTAACTGTATCAGATCTTGATGGTGGACAGTCTTCATCTACCACCCATTCTAGTGGTGGTATTCAATTTACTAGGACTGGTGTTGAAGTTGCGATATTTAACCTTGCAACTGAGATTGGAAAGGAATATGAAATTTCCTATTTTGGTGGTATGAGTCCTGCTTCCGGAAACAACAAGTTTGCAGTAGTTCCTTCTGGGTTTGTTCCTACTATAAGCAATTATTGGGCAAATAACATACTAAAGGATGCGTCTGGAACTAATAAAACTGATCTTGTTATCAACAGTAACGCAGGTACTCAAAGTGAATCTGGTACCTTTATTGCTACGACCACAACTGTTCAGATTATATTCTTTAATGGTTCAATGGATGAAACTCACTATATTAAATCTATTAGTGTTAAAGAGTTATCTTTTGGTATTCTGGACACAACTGCAACTCATGTTATCCCTGCGATCAACGAACTGCATACAGAGATTGGTGATATAGTCTCAACTCAGTCTGGTGATGTTTCAACTTTGACATCTGATATCGCTGCTGAGACAACTGCGCGACAGTCTGCAATTGCTGCTGAAACATCTGCTAGGGAAACTGCAATAACATCTGCTATCTCTACTGCATCTACCGACGCAACTGCGAAAGCAGACCAAGCAGAAACAGACGCTAAAGCATATGCCGATCAGGTTGTTGCTGCGACTGTAGATGCTGCTCCTGCCGCACTAGATACTCTTAACGAGTTATCTGCCGCATTAGGAGATGATGCAAACTTTGCTTCAACTGTTACTACTTCGATCGCAACTAAGGCAAGTCAAGTTGATCTGGATGCGGAAGCAGTAACTAGGTCTAATCTTGGTTCACAACTTCTAGGTTACATTAACATAAACGGCAGTGCAATATCAACTGAGACTACTGCAAGACAAGCTGCAATCGTTACTGCTAAGTCTGAAGCTGTCGCACTTGCTGCATCTGATGCAACAACTAAAGCAGATGCCGCGCAAGCTGCTGCAATTTCTACTGCATCTACCGACGCAACTGCGAAAGCAGACCAAGCAGAAACAGACGCTAAAGCATATGCCGATCAGGTTGTTGCTGCGACTGTAGATGCCGCACCGAATGCATTGAATACTCTTAATGAGTTGGCTGCTGCATTAGGTGATGATGCAAACTTTGCATCAACTGTTACTACTTCGATCGCAACTAAGGCAGATGATGTTGCAACTACTGCTGCTCTTGCTACTAAGGCAGATGATGCTGCAACTACTACTGCTCTTGCTACTAAGGCAACTGTAGTAGATGTTGATGCACTTGACACCTTTGTTAAGGGTACTACAGTAACAGTTAACGGTGATCTGTTAGATGAGACTACTGGTTGGAATGTTGCTGACGCTCCTTCAGAAGTAACTTATGATGCGAATACTGGAAGGACAACATTTGCTAGCAGCGGTGGGTTGTCACGTATCGCAACTAAAGAGATTTCTGGTCTCATAGTTGGAGAAACTTATACCTTGAGTGGAACTGGATATCAAACATCCGGAGCTACTAATCCCGGCCGATTGGTTGTTGGTGTTGGAACTATTGATACGACTAGCTTTGGTTTATATAGCCAAATTGTTGCAAATTTGGAAGCTCAAAGAAATTTTGATGATCAAGTTCGACCAGATGTTTCATTTGTAGCTACATCATCTACATATTATGTAACAGTAATGGGTAAAGAGTATGGTCTTGATGGTGCAATGCATATGGAAGACATATCAGTAGTAGGTAACTATACAACTGCACCTACTCTTGCGACTGAATCTTCTTCTGTGTTAGAGTCTATCAACGAACTACATACTGAAATAGCTACATTGTCCGGAACTGATACTACTCTTACTGCTAGTATTACTGATAACACTGCTGCAATTACTGCGGAAACATCTGCAAGAACAACTGCGGACTCGACGTTACAATCTTCCATAGATTCAGAAGTTGCTCGCGCAACGGCTGCGGAAGGTGTTCTTACTACTGCCGTTTCTGATGAGACATCTGCAAGAACATCTGCTGATACAACTCTTCAGTCTAATATTGATACAGTAAGTGGACGTGTTGATACGATTCTAAATGGTTCTTCTACATCACTAGATACTATTGTTGAAGTTGTTTCTGCATTTGAGAACGCAGATAGTGACCTACAGACATTAATATCATCTAATGCTGGATCACACGCAACAAATGCAACTGCTATCTCTACCGAAACAACACGTGCAACAACTGCGGAAAGTGCGTTACAAACCGCAATCGACACAGAAGAAACCGCACGTGCTCAGGCGATATCAGCTGAAGAAACTGCACGTATCACATTCGATGCGAGTCTACAAGATCAAATCAATGCTCTCGATACACAAGAAACTACTAGTAAGTCTTCTCTGCAATTAAGTATTGACAATGAAGTCACTCGTGCAACAACTGCGGAAGGTGTTAATGCTGCCGCAATCTCGGCTGAGACTACTGCAAGAACTTCTGCAATCTCTGCTGAGACTACTGCAAGAGAAAGTGCTGTAACATCTGCTATCTCGACTGCAAGTTCTGATGCAACGACTAAGGCAGATGCTGCTGAAGCGGATGCTATCGCAACTTCCTCTGCGGATGCAACTAGTAAGGCAAATGCTGCTCAATCAGCTGCTGTCTCTACTGCATCTTCTGATGCGACTGCGAAAGCGAATGCTGCACAGTCTGCCGCTGAAGCGACTGCTTCTGCGGATGCAACAACTAAAGCGGATGCTGCTCAAGCTGCCGCAGCTGTTGATGCAACGACTAAGTCGGATGCTGCACTTGTTTCTGCACAGACTTACGCAGACAATGCCGCATCAACTGCGGTTGCTAATGTAATTGATGCCGCTCCCGCTTCGTTGGATACACTCAACGAACTAGCTGCTGCACTAGGTGACGATGCGAACTTTGCATCTACTATGACTAATAGTCTTGCAACTAAGGCAAATACTGCCGATGTCGCAACTGCTGCTCAAGGTGTTAAGGCGGATAGCGCTTTACAACCTGGCGATGCAGTTAGTCTTACAGTAGACAACTCTGACAAGTTAGACGGTCAGCAGAGTTCACACTTCCGTATCGACATTTATGACATTAACGGTAACATAGTTAACTAATAAATTGTATAAATATAACAGGGTGTCACAACGTGGCACCCTAGTTATAAAATAGGAATAGGTTATATGATACCGAACAGTAAAGACGAATTGATGGATTACTGCTTGAGGTCTTTAGGACATCCAGTAGTAGAAGTAAATATCGATGACGACCAATTGGACGATAGAATTGATGAAGCCCTTCAGTGGTTTCGTGAGCATCATCCAGACGGTTCCAAACGACAATATATATCGCATGAATTGACACAGGATGATATTGATAACGGATACATCGATTTCGGTGTGGATGTTATGTCTGTTGTTAGGATGTTGCCCGTTAATACTGTACAAGGACAAACAAACTTCTTTGATATCAAATATCAGATGATGTTGAATGACATCACAGATTTAAATAATTATGCTGGTGATATGGCATATTATGAACAAATGCAACAACATCTATCATTGTTAGATATGAAACTTTCTGGGTTGCCAGAGATAACATTTGATAGACAAAATAATAGAGTAAACTTTTACCTAAGCAAATCTAAAGTTCCGGTTGGACAGTATGTTGTTTTCGAGGTTTATGGAATGAGAACTCCTAACTCGGATAATGAATATAATTCATTGTGGAATCATAAGTTTATTAAATCTTACTCTACAGCTCTTGTCAAAAGACAATGGGGTACTAACCTTATAAAGTTTGATGGTATGACACTGCCTGGCGGTGTTACTGTTAATGCTCGTCAGATATATGAAGACGCTCTCCAAGATATAGAAAAGATTATGGAGAAGTTCCGAGAAGAGGAAGACGAAGGTCCGATCTTCTTTGTAGGTTAATATGGCCACTAATCGTTATATAAGTCAAAAGGTACGTGGTGAACAGAACCTCTATGAGGATTTGATCATTGAGTCTATCCAGTTTTACGGACAAGACGTGTACTATCTCCCAAGGGAAATTATCAATAGAGATCCAGTTTTTATTGATGATGTTCCTTCACGTTTTTCTGATTCATACAAAGTCGAAATGTACATTGAAAACCAAGACGGTTTTGATGGAGAGGGTGATTTATTCACCAAATTTGGTATTGAATTAAGAGATCAAGCAACGTTTGTTGTTGCACGTAAAAGATGGCAATCCTTAATTGGAGACTATCTCGAATCACAGAAATTTAGACCTAGAGAAGGCGACTTAATATTCCTTCCTATGTCAGAATCTATCTTCCAAATTATGAAGGTAGAAACAGAATCGCCTTTCTATCAGCTAAGTCAATTACCTACTTTCCGATTGCAATGCGAGTTGTTCGAATATAACGACGAGGACTTCGATACTGGAATTGAGGGAGTCGATATCGTTGAACAAGAATCCGCATTCAAATATCAGTTGGTTATGGAAGAGACCTCGGTATCTACCGCATCTCTTACCTCAGTTATTGATAGTGATGGAATGGTCACTGATCTGAACATTATAAATTCAGGTAAAGCATACACTTCAGTACCGACAGCCACATTCTCTTCTCCTTTAGATTCTGCCGGAGTTACAGCAGAAGTTACTTTAGAAATAGATAATGGATTAGTAACTGGCGGTATTATTACAAATCAAGGTTCTCTCTATGCGACAGCACCTACTGTCACAGTCTCCTCACCATCTTCGGGTGGAATATTCACTGACGGTCAAACCTTAACACAGGATAATGGTGAATATATAATGAAAGGGGAAGTTACTACTTGGAATAGTGACACTAAAACTCTTTCTATATCGCATAGTGGAGCTACAGACGGTAAGTTCCATTTATGGACAACCAACAATCTTATCACTAGTGACACGGCTAACTGGATACCTTCTTCTATAACGGAAATTCAGGACATCCATACTGAGTCTCAGAATGAAGTCTTTGAGGATTTCGCTTCAGACTTCTTAGACTTTAGTGAGTCAAACCCATTCGGAGATCCATTATAATGTTCGGAACTCATTTTTATAATAAGCGTGTAAGAACTACGGTATCAATATTCGGATCATTGTTTAACAATATACATGTAATACGAACTAACAGTTCTAACGAGGTTATATCTCAGGTTAAAGTTCCCCTCTCTTATGCCCCGAAAAGAAACTTCCTAGAAAGACTGTCGTCAATGGATAACGGTGAAGAAGCTGAACGTAGAGTTGCAATGAAGTTGCCTCGAATGTCTTTCGAGATTGTTGATCTTGCATACGATCCTATAAGACAATTGCCTAAAGTTAACGCCTACAGAGAATCTCTATCTACAGACAATACAAAAGACAGAAAGGTTTATACTGGAGTTCCGTATAATATACAATTTCAATTAAATATCTATGCGAAGTCACAAGATGATGCTTTACAGATAGTTGAACAAATCATACCCTATTTCGCGCCACAATACAATCTAACGGTAAAACCTTTCGCAGACTACCCCAACGTTAAGGAAGATGTACCTGTAGTTTTACAGGGAGTGACATTTTCCGATGACTATGAAAGTGGTCTGGAACAAAGAAGGACGATTATTTACACATTAGATTTTCAGATGAAGATAAACTTCTATGGACCAGATAGGGATCAATCAATAATACGAGAGGTTAATAGTCCTTTGAGTATATTGACCGATCTACAGAATAACCCACCTCTCGAAACTATAAATATTACACCAGACCCTATTGGTGTAAGCCCCGACAGTGACTATGGATTTAATGTGAAATACTTGGATAATGATGGAAATGAAATCTGATAAAGAAAATAATATAGAAAATGATTATGAACATTCCAGAGATACATATTACGATTTAATCGAAAAGGGTCGAGAGTCTCTTGAGTTGATGATACAAGTTGCTAGAGAAAGTGAACACCCTAGAGCTTTTGAAGTGTTGTCTGGAATGATCAAGAATATTTCCGATGTTAATGATAAACTTATGGATCTGAATAAGAAACATAAAGACATCAACAAACCAGAAGAAAGCGTCAATGCTCTTCCAAACGGAACTACAAATAATAATGTTTTTATAGGTTCGACAACCGACTTACAGAGAATGTTGGGAAACCTAGATAATGAAGAAAAGGTGATTGAAGCAGAAGATGCAATCGACAGTTCTGGATCAAACGAAATCTAGTACCGCTGCACACTATCTTGGAAACCCCAACGTAAAACGTGACGGTGTACAAGAGGAGTGGACGCAGAAGAAACTTCTAGAATATAAAAGGTGCATGGAAGATCCATCGTACTTTGCTCGCACCTATGTTAAAATTATATCACTTGATAAAGGTCTAGTACCTTTTGATCTCTATGATTATCAAGAAGAGATGTTCGATCACTTTAACGATAATCGATTCTCTATTGTACTGGCGTGTCGTCAGTCAGGAAAATCTATAAGTTCCGTGGCATACCTTCTTTGGTATGCGTTATTTCATCCCGAAAAAACCATAGCAGTTCTTGCTAACAAAGGTGCTACCGCAAGAGAAATGCTTGCGCGTGTTACACTTATGTTGGAAAATCTTCCCTTCTTTTTACAGCCAGGCTGTAAGGCACTCAACAAGGGTTCTATAGAACTTAGTAACAACTCACGAATCATTGCAGCTGCAACTTCTGGTTCCTCTATTCGAGGTATGTCCGTAAATTTATTGTTTCTCGACGAGTTCGCATTTGTAGATAATGATGCAGAGTTCTACACTTCAACCTACCCAGTAGTATCCTCTGGTAGAAATACCAAGGTTATTATTACTTCTACCGCAAACGGCATAGGTAATGTCTTCGAGAGAATTTGGACAGGTGCAAAACAAAAAGTCAACGAGTACAAATCATTCGAAGTTAATTGGTGGGATGTGCCCGGCCGAGACGACAAATGGAAAGAAGAAACTATTTCCAACACATCACAAATGCAATTTGATCAGGAGTTCGGTAATACCTTTTTCGGTACTGGTAACACTCTGGTCAAAGGGGATACCTTACTTAAGTTGAGGGCGAAACCCTACAAAAGATCCCTAGAACAGGGAGATCTATTAATATATAAGGACCCTATCAAGGATCATCAATACATCACTCTCGTAGATGTAGCACGCGGAAGAGGTCAGGATTTCAGTACGTTCAACGTAATCGATATAACGGTCCAACCCTTTCAACAGGTTGCGGTGTATCGCAATAATAGTATTTCTCCGATACTCTTTCCAAACATTATTTATAAGTATTCGATTCTCTACAATAACGCATACACGGTGGTTGAAGCTAACGATCAAGGTCAAGTAGTTTGTAACGGTTTGTACTACGAACTAGAATATGAGAACTTGCATACTGAGTCGGCTATTAAAGCCAATGCTTTAGGCATAGAGATGACAAGGAAGGTAAAAAGACTTGGATGTTCTGCGGTAAAGGATTTGTTGGAAAATAATAAATTAGATATTCACGACGAACAAACTATATCAGAAGTCTCAACCTTTACAGCTAAAGGGACCTCATACGAGGCTTCCAACGGAAATCATGATGATCTAATGATGAACCTCGTTATGTTTGGTTACTTTGTATCAACTCAGTTCTTTTCCGATATGACCGATATAGATTTAAAAAGAATGATGTTCGAGGAAAAAATGGTCGCGATAGAACAAGATGTACCACCATTCGGTATAATAGACGACGGTTCAGATTTTATTAATCAGATAGAATCTGACAATATATACGATACAGGATGGCATGATATAGGTCATACACACATTATTGACGAAGACTGGTGAGTCAAAGATAAAATAATTATAAATAGAACTATTGAGAAAGAATTCCGTATTATGACTAACTTATTATACCTTAACTAAAAAGGACACTATCATGACTCTTAAATTTTCTGAGTCACCAGCAGTACAGATCAAAGAAATTGACTTGACAGGAACGGTTCCTGCTGTCACTTCTACGACTGGTGCATTAGTAGGTGACTTCAATTGGGGTCCTGTCAACAAACCAATTCTAATCGGTAATGAATCTGAATTGGCCTCTGTTTTCGGCAACCCTAACACCGGAAATGTAAATGTACACGATTACATTTCCGCTTCATACTTTCTAAAATACTCTTCAAGTCTATACGTTGTAAACATCAACCCAGGCGCACAATCGTCAGATGGTGTTTGTCAGGGTAAATATCCAGGCTCTCTCGGAAACAAAATCGACGTTTCAGTACGCGACCCAGAGTTTGCATTAGAAATTACAGAAACTGTTAGTGATGCTCTTATCACTTCTAGTCCAGCCGAATCTTTGTCTGTTAATCAAGCTGTCACATTTAGCGGCACTCTTTTAGGTACTAACATAGTTTCAGGAACCGTTTACTATATAAAACAATTTGGTCCACTATCAGCTGGAGGTACAGAAATTAAGATTTCTGATGAACCAAACGGTTCTGTAAAAACTTTTGTTCCCGAAACCGGATCAATGACCGCGAATGTAAATGAGTACTCAAGATGGGCATACGAATCATCGTTTACTTCAGCACCAGAAGGTGATGAGGTACATGTCGCTGTACTAGTAGACGGTGTTATCACCGAAACTTTCGAATATCTTTCGACTGTTGAAGGTGCATTAACCACTAATGGCACTAATAATTATATCGTCGATGTTATTAATAATCGCTCTTCTTGGATAAACTTTACTTCTTTTCCAAGTTCTTTTGCCGAAGATTTCGATCTTACTGGTGGAACAGACGGTGGTCTTACTCCGAGCGCTTACATGAACGGTTATGACGCATTCGCAAACAAAGAAGAAATTCAAATCGACTTCTTGATTGCTCCACCTCAAGTAAATTCGTCGGGAAATCCCGCGCAGACTTCTGTTGCCGATGTTGCTGATGTTCATTCTAAAATGGTAACAATTGCAGAACAAAGAAAAGACTGTGTTGCTGTGGTTTCTGTGGACTATAACTCTGCACTTAGTGGTGACGTTTCAGGATATACTGCAGCTCATAATGTGAGTTCATCATACCTAGTTGTCGATTCAAACTGGATAAAAGTTTACGACAAGTACAATGACAAATATGTCTTTATTCCAGCGGCATCGTCGACAGCAGGTATTATGTCAGCTACAGACAAAGTTTCAGCGCCATGGTTCTCGCCAGCTGGATCACGTCGAGGTCAGTACCTAGGGGTAACTGAACTAGCACATAATCCAACTAAGACTCAACGTGATGAACAGTACAAGTCAGGTGTTAATCCAATTGTAAGTATGTCAGGTCAAGGTATCATGTTGTTCGGTGATAAAACTCATCTAAAACGTCCTTCAGCGTTCGATCGTATTAATGTTCGTCGATTATTCTTAGTAATTGAAAGAGCGATAAGCGAAGCTGGACAAAACGTTATGTTTGAATTCAATGATGAATTCACTCGTGCAGAGTTTGTCAATATCGTAGAACCATTCCTAAGAGAAATTCAGGGTCGTCGTGGTATCAGTGATTTCCGAGTTGTTTGTGATGAAACAAACAATACTCCAGAAGTTATTGACCGTAACGAATTTATAGCATCTTGCTTCATCAAACCAGCACGTTCAATCAACTACGTAACTTTAAACTTCGTAGCGGTTAGAACTGGTGTTGATTTTGAAGAAGTCGTTGGCACAGTTTAAGGGGAATAGTCATGTCATTAAGAGTAGATGATTTTAAAGCAAAATTAAAAGGTGGTGGTGCACGTCCTAATTTATTCCGTGCAACAGTCAACTTCCCAGTATATGCCGGTGGTGATGTGGAACTCACTTCATTTATGTGTAAAGCTGCGCAATTGCCAGCATCAATCATGAATGTTATCGAAGTTCCTTTTCGTGGTCGACAATTAAAAATCGCTGGTGATCGTACTTTCGAAGTATGGTCTCCTACAGTGATCAATGATACTGGTTTCGAGGTGCGTAATGCACTAGAACGTTGGATGAATGGAATGAATGGTCATAGTGCAAATACAGGTATTACTAATCCTGTTGCATACCAAGCAGACCTACTTGTGGAACAGTTAGATAAAGATGGATCAGTCCTTAAGACTTATAAGTTCCGTGGATGTTTCCCAACAAACCTAAGTGCTATAGAACTTAGTTATGATACAGTAGATACTCTTGAAGAGTTCACTGTAGATTTCCAAGTACAGTACTGGGAATCAGATACTACTAGTTAATATTGGTATAAGTATATGGTGCGGAGGGAGTTTTTCCCTCCGGACTATATTATAAGGTAAAGAGTATGGCTGAACAAGACAATAGTATTCTTAAAGCATTTGGATTTGAATTAAAAAGATCCAAGGCGCAATCTTCTGGTGAGGAAAATAAAAAACTTCCTTCCATAGTGCCTAAGATTGATGAAGATGGGGCTGGTTATATAACTGCTTCTGGTTCACACTTTGGTCAGTATGTTGATATGAATGGTAAGTCCGCTAAGGACAACCATCAATTAATCAAGAAGTATAGAGGTATTGCAGAACACCCAGAGGTGGATGCTGCAATCGAAGATATCGTTAATGAATCTATTGTAGCTTCTGAGTTGGAGTCTTCTGTTAATCTAGACCTAGATAAGGTAGAGACTACTGATAAGATCAAGAAAACTTTACAAGAAGAATTCGACAAAATATGTTCTATGTTAAATTTTGAAGAACATGGTCATGATATGTTTCGTAGTTGGTATGTTGATGGTAGAATATATCATCATCTATTGGTCAACGAAAGTAATTTAAAGGCTGGTATTCAAGAGATACGTCCTGTTGATGCCACAAAAATAAGAAAGGTTAAAGAGGTAGAATACAAAAAGGACCCTGTAACTGGCGCCAAGATTGTAGATAAAACTAAAGAGTTTTATATTTATCAAGAAAAGGCTGGTTCTAATCAGGGAGTTAAATTATCCCCAGATTCCGTTTCGTATGTTACTTCGGGTCTATTAGATCCAGAAAAGAAGAGAGTTATTTCTCACCTACATAAGGTGATCAAACCAGTTAACCAGTTGAGAATGATGGAAGACTCTTTGGTTATCTATAGACTTGCACGTGCACCAGAACGTAGAATCTTTTATATAGACGTTGGAAACTTACCCAAGGGTAAAGCAGAACAACACATGAAAGACATTATGACTCGTTATAGAAACAAGTTAGTCTATGATGCAAGTACTGGTGAGATGAAGGATGACCGAAAGCATATGTCTATGCTTGAGGACTTCTGGTTACCCAGACGTGAAGGTGGTCGAGGTACTGAAATTAGTACATTACCCGGCGGAGAGAACCTAGGTCAGATTGATGATATAGTATACTTCCAGAAAAAGGTATATCGTTCATTAAATGTTCCTATGAATCGTTTGGAACAGGAAGCGCAGTTTAGTCTTGGTAGAGCTACAGAGATAAACAGAGACGAAGTTAAGTTTCAAAAGTTTGTTGATAGATTGAGAAAGAAATTTTCTAATCTATTCATATCAATTCTTAAGAAACAATTGCTTCTGAAAGGTGTATGCACAGAGTTGGATTGGGAAGGTTGGAAGTCAGATATCAACGTTGACTTCTTGCGAGACAATCACTTTGCGGAACTAAAGGAATCAGAAATACTTAGAGAAAGACTCCAGACTATGGATCAAGTCTCTCAGTATGTGGGTGAATATTTCTCACGTGAGTGGGTAATGAAGAATGTCATGAGATTCGGTGATGAAGATATCGAAGATATGGCAAAACAGGTTGAAGCTGAAAATGCGCAAAGCGACGACGAAGTAGATGATGAACTTGGAGTATAATATGAACGAAGATAGTCAAGAAATGACAATAAATGATTTTGTTAATGCGGTAGGTGAAAAGGAATTTAACAGAGCTGAAGCTATATTTTCTAGTGTTTTGGGTGACAAGGTTAATACTGCACTGGATGCAGAAAAGGTTGCTGTAGCATCCGACATTTTTAATGAACCCTTAGAAGATGAAACTGATTTAGAATCTGAGTTGGAGTCTGAGTTAGAAAACGAAGATTTTGAGGAAGAAACGTCCGAAGAAGACGTAACGTAAATTATTTTCATTTCAAGAACATAACTTGTATAAATAGTATATAAAGGTATAAAATTGAAATCTTTTAAAGAAATTAGAGAGAAAAGAAAACAACCAAAAGGTGATGTTGTTTTCTCCGGTAAAGCTGGTGGACGTATCGCTAAAGCTTCGGTATCTATTATTAAGGAACCCAAAGGTTTCACTGTTTACATTGATGGTGACAAACTAGATGTATTTAAGTCTCAGGGTGAAGCAATGAAAGCACTCAAGAGTACGGTAAAAGAACTAGGTGGTAAACTATAATGAAACTTATTACTGAGTTTAATGAAAATCACGATGTAGAATGCATTGTGGAAGCCAAAGAAAACGGTGAGAAATCATACGTTATCGAAGGCGTTTTTGCGCAAGCAGATAAAAAGAATCGTAATGGTCGCGTATACCCGAAATCCATAATGGAATCGGCAGTATCTAAATACGTGACTGAACAAGTTAGCAAGAAACGTGCTGTAGGGGAACTCAATCACCCCGAAGGTCCTACTGTTAACTTGGATAAAGTTTCGCACCTTATCACTGACCTCCGTTTGGAAGGTATTGATGTGGTCGGAAAGGCACAAATACTGGATACACCGATGGGTAAGATTGTTAAAGGTCTTCTGGAAGGTGGAGTACAGTTAGGTGTCTCAACTCGTGGTATGGGAAGTCTTGAGACAAGAAATGGCGTAAACTACGTCAAAGAAGACTTTATTCTTAGTACAGTAGATATCGTACAAGATCCAAGTGCACCTGATGCTTTCGTTAATGGTATAATGGAAGGTGTAGATTGGGTCTGGAATAATGGGATTCTAGAACCTCAAGTAATTGAAGAGATGGAGACTGAAATCAAACAAGCAACTATTGCACATCGTCCTGAAGTGCAAATTCGTGAGTTTAAGAATTTCCTCTCGTTAATCAAATCTAAAATATAGGAGTCAATTATGACTGAAGAAAGTAAAGTCGAAGTTGAACTTCACGACGAAGATATTAACGAAATCGTGGAGGAAACTCTCGAAGAAGCGCAAGAGCCTAAAGGTGGAGCAACAGACGTTAAAGCACCAAGCGAAGACGAATCTATTGCATCTGTTGATAAGGCGACAAAAGCGACAGCTAAAACTTCTTTGCCTAAAACAAAAGCTGGTATGATCAATGCTATGTATAAAAGCATGAGCAAAATGAAAAAAGGTGATCTACAAGCTGCATACTCAAAGGTATGTGAAGGCGTTGATGCAGAAGACTTAGTAATCGAAGGCGCGGACACTACGTCCGAAATCGATGCTCTATGTCAAAGCGAAGCGACTCTCTCAGAAGAGTTCAAAGAAAAAACTGCGGTAATTTTTGAATCTGCTGTCAAGTCTAAGTTATCTGAAGAAGTTAACCGACTTGAAGAACAGTATCAAGAAGAACTCGCGGAAGAAGTTGCTACAATCAAAGAAGATTTGGTTTCTTCTGTCGATTCGTACTTGAACTACGTTGTTGAGTCTTGGGTAGAAGACAATAAAGTTGCAATCCAGAACGGTCTCCGTACTGAAATTGCTGAGAACTTTATGACCAAGATGAGAGACGTATTTGTAGAATCTTATGTCGAAGTACCAGAAGCTAAAGTTGACCTAGTTGACGATCTAGCAGAACAAGTTACAGAACTAGAAGAGAAGTTAAATTCTACTACTGGTGATGCAATTGCTCTAGCAGAAGAGTTAGAAACTTACAAGCGTGAGTCTATTATCTCTGAAGCATGTCGTGACCTAGCTGACACCCAAACTGAGAAGTTAAAAGGACTTGTAGAAAGCATCGATTTCGAAAGTGAAGAAGAATTCACTCAGAAAATTGCTACTATCAAAGAATCTTACTTCGCTAAAGAAATCGTAGAGCAAACCAATGAAGCTGAGTCACTTGTTGAAGAAGCTGATGAAGAAGTTGAAGTTTCTTCAGTAATGGAGCACTACTTAACAACTCTTAGAAAAACCTCTAAAAAATAAGGAATTACTAAAATGCAATCTTTTGATACACTAATCGAAAAGTGGTCTCCAGTACTGAACGAAGAGAGTGCCGGAACTATTCGAGATCATCAGCGTAAAGCTGTAACTGCTGCCGTTCTTGAGAACCAAGAAAGAGCAATGAACGAGCAACACCTACAAGAGTCTGGTTTCATCACTGAAACTGCGGCAAACAACACTACATCACAGTCACGATGGGACCCAGTATTGATCTCATTGGTACGTCGTGCAATGCCTAACTTGATGGCTTATGACGTTTGTGGTGTTCAACCTATGTCTGGTCCTACTGGTCTTATCTTTGCTATGAAGTCAAGATATACTGGCGGTTCAACTTCTAATGACGAAGCTTTCTTCGACGAAGCTAAAACTGGTTTCTCTGGCGACGGTTCAAACAAGCCTGCTGACGGTTCTGGTTTTGCTGGTATCGATTCTGAAGGCGCTCGAGTAACTGATCTTGCTGCTACCGGAATGTCCACAGCTGACGCTGAAGCTCTAGGTAACACTGGTAACTCTTTCGCTGAGATGGGTTTCACTATCGAGAAGTCAACCGTTACTGCAAAGTCACGTGCTTTGAAAGCGGAATACTCTCTTGAACTCGCTCAAGACTTGAAAGCTATCCACGGTTTGGATGCAGAAACAGAATTGGCAAACATCTTGTCAACTGAAATTCTTGCAGAAATCAACCGTGAAGTTATCCGTACAATCAACTCACAGGCAATCACTGGCGCACAACAAGCAAACGTTACTAAGAAAGGTATTTTTGATCTTTCTTCAGATGCTGATGGTCGTTGGTCTGCTGAGAAGTTCAAAGGTCTAGTTGTACAATTAGATCGTGAAGCGAACGTAATTGCTAAAGAAACTCGTCGTGGTAAGGGTAACATCGTTATCTGTTCTTCAGACGTTGCTACTGCACTTTCTGCTTCAGGTATGTTAGACTACAGTCCTGCTATGAGCAGCACTCTACAAGTAGACGACACTGGTAACACTTTTGCTGGTGTTCTTAACGGTCGTACTAAAGTTTACATCGATCCATACGCAACTACTGATTATATCACTGTTGGTTATAAGGGTACTAACCCATATGACTCAGGTATTTTCTACTGCCCATATGTACCTCTACAGATGGTTAAAGCTGTCGGTGAGAATGACTTCCAGCCACGAATCGGATTCAAGACTCGTTATGGTATGACTTCTAACCCATTTGTTGGACCTACTCCTTCAGATAACCTAGCTGCTGCTAAAACCAATCAGTACTACAGAATCTTCCGTGTGGACAACATCCTCGCATAAGATTATAAAAACTAGAATCCCCAGAAGGGATCATTTTAGGGGGGACTTCGGTCTCCCTTTTTTTTATCTTATTTTTTGTATAAATAATAGTGTATCATAAAGATACTGACATAAACACACACACACACAGGAGGTAATTATGTCAATTCAACCAAAATCCGGTTTCGAAATTAGAGCCGACTTACTTAACCAAGCACAAGGAATACTTGAGGGTAATATCTATAGAAAAAATGATCTTATTAATACTCACAACGATTCTTTTCCCAATGATAGAAAACCATTAGGTGATCAGTGCATTTCTGCGGAAGATGTTATATCCACCGCAAAACAACTCAATGAGTTTGTAACTGAGAATTTGAAGAAAAAAAGTCGCAAGGAAATCCTTGACTCAATGAGTAGTTTGTAACTGAGAAGTAAGTATTTTGGGAGACTTAGGTCTCCCCTTTTTATCTTAATTTTCGTATAAATAAAGGTATAGATTAAAAGAGGTTACCATGCCAGTCACAACTACTACAGGAATACTAGAAAGTACTCTAACAGAGAATAAAGGATTTCTACAACCTACTGGGTTTCGCATTGTCATCAATAAAGGGTACTATGCAAATCTACAATATTTTGCGCAGTCAGTGATGCATCCCGGCGCTACAGTGAATGTGGTAGAACTTCCTGTCAGACAAATAACTTCAGTCCCCCTAGCTGGAGACAAGATTACGTATTCGGAATTAGAACTTACTCTTATTTTAGATGAGGATATGACTGGTTATAAAGAGATGCAATCTTGGTTAGAGAGAACCATCGAAACTAATACTAGGGGAGTACTGGAGACTCCAGTATCTTCTATATATTCAGACATAACCGTTATAGTTTTGTCCAGTCAAAATAATGAATCTGTGAAGATTAAATATCAAGACTGTATTCCAACGGCTTTAAGTGCTATTGATTTAAATGCTACTACAGGAGATGTAACATATCTAACGTTTAATGCAACGTTTAGATTCGCTCAATTTGAGATTATATAATGAAAAATTATGGAATATGTAATGAAGAATTGATCGACATTCTCGAACAGTTTCGTTACACATACATTGAAAAATACGACATCATAGAGACCAACACCATTTTTTCTCCGGAGTTTGAAGGTGAGGCTGACTGGTATACTGGCGAAGGTTTTATGCGCCAAATAATATCTATGAAAGAGAATCATAGTGGTGCAGCTGAAAAGTCTTATTCTGTTGCGATAAAACCCGATCATTACAATGGAAAGGATTCTAGATATAATTTAGACTATTCCAATCTAAACTACTTAATTCAATCTGAGTTAGGTACACAAAATTCCGCCTTGAGTCAGTTTTATCCATCTAATGGATTTATTGGATGGCATAACAACGCAAACGCTTCAGCGTATAATCTTATTCTCACATGGTCCGAGACTGGTGAGGGTTGGTTTAAATATATAGATCCCAAAACACATGAGTTGATTACAATGAAAGATTCTTCTGGTTGGACACTTAAGGCTGGATACTTTGGATCGTATGGTAGTGGAAATGTTGTTTACCATGCAGCTAGAACCTATTGTCCTAGGATAACTCTCTCCTATGTTTTGGGTCATGATAAGTCCTATTGGCAGGACTGTATTGAACATATAAGTACTAAATGAATTATTGAAGGATATATTATGTTATTAGATTTAGAATCTATAATGAAAGAATGGGAAGATGATTGTAAAATACCTCAACACCAATTAGATGAGGTCTCACGTCAGACACCTAGTCTTCATGCGAAATATCTGCAAGTATTATCTTTAACTAAGTTGAAACTTAAGAGGATAGAAAACTCGCAGCAAAACCTATTGAAAGATAAGTGGTTGTATTACAATGGTAAGATGGATCAGGATTCTATTCTTTCTAAGGGATGGAAACCAGACCCCTTTAACGGACTAAAAATTCTCAAAGGTGACATGGATTATTATTATAATTCTGATCCGGAAATACAGGAAGCTGACGAAAAGGTTCAATACTATAAAATTATGATACAGACTCTAACAGAGATAGTTGACTCTCTGAAGTGGAGACATCAGACAATTGGTAATATTATAAGGTGGAAACAGTTCGAAGCGGGCGGTTAACATTCGTATAGATATATTATGGAAAAAATCCAAATACAAATGAAGAATCATGCGCAACTTCTTGTGTCTGCGCATCCTTCTATTGACCAAGAACTGAGGGAGTACTTTGCTTTCTTTGTGCCTGGATATCAATACATGCCTGCTTATAAACGTAAGCAATGGGATGGTCGAATAAAATTATATAACCAGATAACTAAAGAGATACATGTCGGGCTATATACACATCTTAGAAGATTTTGTGCGGATAGATTTTATCCGATGGAAATTTTAGATCATCCAGAATACGGAATACCTTCATCGAAAGAGGACGTTGATCATCCTTCTCTGATAAAAACTATGACTAATTGGGACTTACCATTTGAGTCTAGAGATTACCAATACAAAGCTATTACGCATGGTATAGAAAATAAAAGATGTTTGTTACTCTCTCCTACCGGAAGCGGTAAGAGCTTTATTATATACAACTTAATGCGTTTTGTCAAGGAAAATAATAAAATAAATAAAACATTAATCATCGTACCTACTACTTCCTTAGTGGAACAGATGTATAAAGATTTTTCTGACTATGGTTATGATGTAGATAAAAATGTGCATATGATTTACTCTGGTAAAGACAAAGTTACGGATAAACCTATTATCATATCCACATGGCAATCAATTTATAAATTTGGTGTTGAGTGGTTTGAACAATTTGGTGCCGTATTCGGTGATGAGGTACATTTGTTTAAAGCGAAATCTTTATCTACTATGATGGATAAATGTATTAATGCAAAATATAGATTCGGAACTACCGGAACTTTAGATGGGACTGAGACAAATAAACTTGTATTGGAGGGATTGTTTGGCCCTGTATTTAAAGTTACTAGTACTGCTCAATTACAGAAAGACAAACAATTAGCTGATCTGGACATATCTGTTTTGTTATTACGTTACCATAATGACATATGTCATTTTATGGACGGCAAAACTTATCAAGAAGAGATTGACTGGATTGTTACCAATGATGCAAGAAATAATTTCATAACTAAATTGGCCGTAGATCAAAAAGGAAATACCTTAGTCATGTTTCAATTTGTTGAGAAACACGGAAAGGTTTTATTTGATAAGATAAAAGATTCGGTTGATGAGGATAGAAAAGTATTTTATGTTTCTGGTGAAGTGGGTGCATCTGATAGAGAATCCATAAGGAGTATTGTTGAGAAACAGGAAGACTCTATCATTGTAGCTTCACTTGGAACATTTAGTACTGGTATAAATATTAAAAACTTGCACAACATTGTTTTCGCAACACCAAGTAAATCTCAAGTAAAAGTGTTACAAAGTATTGGTCGTGGATTAAGACAGTCTGATAATGGAGAGACTACAAAGTTATTTGATATTGCTGATGATTTTCATAAGAAAGGTTACAAGAATTTTACTTTAAAACATTCAGCTGAAAGGATTAAGATATATACTAAGGAAGGGTTTAAATATAAAATATACCCTATTGATATGAAGGCTGCTCAACTTAAGGATGATGATGGAAGTTAAAAAAGATATTCGACAGTTAAAAATGGTTAACGGTGACGAAATAATTTGTGAAGTTCTTGAGGAACATAAGAGTCATTTTATTGTAAGAAATGCCTTAAAACTCACAAAAAAATTAACTAAAGAAAATCATAAGTATTTTACTTTTAGTTCTTACATGACCTATCAGGACGGACTGTTACAAGTTATTATGTTGATGACTACTCATATGATGGCTTTTGGAATTCCCACCAAAGAAATGATATTTCAATACGATGTAGCTTTAGAACAAATGGACAAATTATTAAATGATCCTGAAGAAGAACCTACTTTAGATGAAAATGTAGAAGACTGGTTGAAAGAAATAATTGGTGAGGTGAATAAGAAAACTATTATACACTAGTTTTTATTCTATTCATCCCTCCGGAGCAGTAGATATATTATACACGATAGTACAAGTATTGTCAAGCAATTTTTTAAATAAATTTAGTTATTGACAAAAACCATAAAATAGTGTATAATACACACTATTAACAAATATAAAATGGAACTAATATTATGGCGAGTGAAGCATCCAAAAGACCACATTATGTTAACAATAAACAATTCAGTCAAGCTGTAGTAGACTATGTTATTCATGTGAAGGAATGTGAAAAGGATGGTCTATCCAAACCAGTAGTTCCTAATTATATCGCCGAATGCTTTCTTAAAATATGTGAGGGACTATCACACAAAGCAAACTTTGTTCGATACACATATCGAGAAGAGATGGTTATGGATGCTGTAGAAAACTGTCTTAAAGCAATTAATAGGTTTGATCCAGAAGCTGCAACTCGTTCGGGGAATCTTAATGCGTTCGCATATTTCACACAGATTTCTTGGTATGCATTCCTACGTCGTATACAGAATGAGAAACGTCAACAAGATATAAAGATGAAGTATATTTCTGAAGCTGCAATAGAAGACTTCTTAGTGAATGGAGAAAACATAGATGGTCATATTCATAACCAACCATTTGTTGATGTCCTTCGACAGAGAATTGATATTGTAAAGGATGCTGATAGTCACTTCAAAGATTACGCTAAGGAAGAAAAGAAAAGAAAAAGAAGAGCGGTTAAAGTCGATTCCGATCTCTCAGATTATTTGTAATAAAACACTTGACATTTACTTATGAAGTATGGTATAATTACCGTATAAATTTATAGGACTATATTATGAAGATTGCTATTCTCAATGATACTCATTGTGGTACAAGAAATTCTTCCGACATCTTTATGGAATATCAGGAAAGTTTTTATACTGATATATTTTTTCCATATCTAATAGAAAATAACATAACTCAGATACTCCATTTGGGTGATTACTATGACAATAGAAAAACCATAAACTTCAAGTCTCTTCACAGGAATAGAAAAGTGTTCTTGGAGAAACTCAGAGATTATGGAATCACTATGGATATAATTCCTGGCAATCACGACTGTTACTATAAGAACACTAATGACCTAAATGCGTTAAAGGAGCTACAAGGACATTACATGAATGAGGTTCATTTAATTGAAGAACCTCGCGTTATGGATTATGACGGATGTAAGATTGCCCTTATCCCTTGGATAAACCCTGAGAATGAAGAGAACACTCTAGAGTTTATCAGAACTTGTAAGGCAGATATTGTTGGAGCTCATTTAGAATTGGCTGGGTTTGAAATGGACAGGGGTCTAGAATGTAGAGATGGAATGTCTCCTACACATTTCGATAAATTTGAGATGGTTATGACTGGACATTTCCACGCTAGATCTACTAGGGGTAATATCCACTATCTAGGATCCCAGATGGAATTCTACTGGAATGATTGTAACGATAATAAGTATTTCCATATTTTCGATACTGACACTAGAGAACTTACACCCATTCGCAATCCTCTTACTATCTATGAAAAGATTTATTATAATAGTGAAATTATAGATGTATTCCAAGACTTGTCTGGAATTGATAATAAGTTTGTTAAACTGATTGTCGTTAATAAAGGAGATCCTTTAACTTTTGAGAGGTTTGTTGATCGTATTCAGATGCGACCTATACATGAACTTAAAATTGTAGAAAACTTTAAAGAGTTTGTTGGTGATGCTGTCAATGGTGATATAAAGATCGATGACACTACTGACTTGGTACATAAGTATATCGATATGGTCGATACTGATCTAGATAAGAATAGGATTAAGACGGAACTTTCCGAACTTATGATTGAAGCTCAGAATTTGGAGATAGCGTAATATGGTTACAAAGAATGATATCACTGGAGATGTTATACAGTCAAAAATACATAGTGAGAAGTATTCTGAAAACTTCGACAATATTTTTAATAAGACTTCAACTAGAGACGGTAGTCATATAGACATATCTGTCTTTGATATAAACTATATAGAAAGACATCGAGTCAGCATTATAACTCCATCTGATTTTGTTAGTCGTGATATGTTCAAAATATATGATGCCAAAGTTACTGCATATGGACAAACTATGGACGATGCAATCAGAGCCTTTCTTCACGAAAAGGAAAAGTTATAAAGTTCTTTACATTTTGTTCTGTTTGTGGTATAATACCCTTCCTTAATATAATTTGTTATGAGTAATACATTTTATGATAATATTTAAGAAACTTAGATATAAAAATTTTCTATCTACTGGAAATAGTTTCACTGAAATAAATTTGCAAGATTCGTCCACTACACTAGTTGTTGGTCAGAATGGTGCTGGTAAATCTACTATGTTAGATGCTTTATCCTTCGGTTTGTTTGGTAAGGCTCATAGGAAGATATCTAAACCTCAACTCGTAAATAGTATAAATGCCAAGTCTACTATGGTTGAGGTTGAGTTTAGTATTGGTTCTAAGAACTATAAAATTGTTCGTGGTATAAAACCAAACATTTTTGAGATCTATGTCAATGGGGTAATGATCGACCAAAGTTCCCACGCGAAAGAGTATCAACAGATATTAGAAAAAAATATTCTTAAACTTAATCATAAATCCTTTCATCAGATTGTTGTCCTAGGGTCTGGTTCTTTTGTTCCTTTTATGCAATTGAGTCAAACGCAAAGACGTGACGTTATCGAAGATCTTCTTGATATTAATGTATTTTCTAAAATGAATCAACTCCTAAAGGAGAAGATTGCATTATTAAAAAACTCTATAAGTGATAATAACCACAGATTAGATGTTGTTAACACTAAGATAAATTCTCAGAAAAAATACATTAGAGATCTTACAGCTATTACTGTTGCGAGTAGAAAACAGAAAGAGAAAGATATTAAAGATCTTCATAAGAAGATAAAACAACTTTCTAAACAGAATACTGACTTGTCATCTAAAATTGAAGAGTTACTTCCAGCGCACACGAACGAGATAAAAAGTCTGAATGAAAAGAAAACTAAACTAACTTCCTATAATACACAATTTAAAACTCAGGTTAGAGGTATAGTAAAGGAAGCTAAGTTCTTTGAGGATAATGAATCTTGTCCAACATGCGAACAAGTTATTGGTGATGATTTACGGAAAGAGAAGAAGGATAAAGCTCATTTTCGTGCCAAACAACTGAATGAGGCAATGCATAAAGTAACTGAAGAACTATCTGATGTTAATTCCGATATCGAAAGAGTTAATGAGGAATTAGTTCTTATTCAGAAAGATCAAACAGAAATGTACAGTAACAATAAATCTATCAGTCAATTTCAGACTCAGATAGATAGAATACAAGCTGACATAGATAGTCTGGTTGACAGTGAAGGTGATATGGGTCAAGCGAATAAAGACTTAGATGAATTGCGAGATCAGTTACATTCCTTTCAAGATGAGAAGTACAAGTTAAATGAACAACACTCTTACAATCAGGTATCTTCTGAACTTCTAAAAGATACTGGAATTAAAACTAAAATTATCAAACAGTATATACCTGTAATAAATCAGTTAACGAATCAGTATTTACAGACTTTAGACTTTTTTGTTCATTTTGATTTAGACGAAAGTTTTCAAGAGACTATCAGATCTAGACATCGTGATTCATTCACCTACGATTCTTTTTCCGAAGGTGAGAAACAAAGAATAGACTTATCGTTATTGTTTACTTGGAGACAAGTAGCTAAGATGAAGAACTCTGTTGCAACAAATCTTTTGATTCTAGATGAGACTTTTGATTCTTCTCTAGACGAAGATGGTGTAGATAATCTAATGAAGATCATCTACTCCTTGGGAGACGACACGAATGTGTTTGTTATCTCTCATAAGGCTGAACTTGAGGATGCTCACTTTGAGAATAAACTTGTGTTTAGTAAGAAACAAAATTTCTCCACATTAAAAAAAGTTGCATAAAGTGCTTTACAAAAGTGTAGAAATAGTGTATAATGTATGTCATATTAACTAAGGAATTATATTATGGAATTATCAGATCGTACCCTATCAGTTCTTAAGAACTACTCTAACATTAACCCTAACATTGTAATCAGTGAGGGTAATACTATTAAAACTATGGCTGTTGCTAGGAATGTTGTATCTTCCGCTACAGTTGAGGAGACCTTTCCGAAAGATTTCGGTATCTATGATCTCAATGAGTTTTTGAATGTTCTCGGTTTAGTTGAAAGACCTAACATAAGTTTCAGTGATGACTATGCAACCATAACAGATGGTTCGGGTCTTTCTTCTATTAAGTATTTTTATTCTGATCCAGAAATGTTAACTTCTCCTACTAAAGACATTGTTATGCCTGAAGGTGAGGTTAAGTTTACTTTAACTGTAGAAACTCTCGCAAAAATTAAACGCGCGGCATCTGCTTTGGGTCATCAAGAAATTTGTATTAAACCTTCTAACGGTTCTATTGTCTTAGTTGTGGGTGACTCTAAAGATCCAACCTCAAACTCTTTCTCCATAAATGTTGATGGCAGTTATGTTGAAGGTACTGACTTTAGTTTTATTATAAATGTAAACAATATTAAAGTTGTTAATGAATCTTTTGAAGTTTCTATATCTAGTAAACTTATAAGTAATTTCCGAAGCACACATTCTAATATTGAATATTTTGTTGCTCTAGAAAAGTCTTCGGTATATGGAGAATAAATAATGACTAAAGTAACTAATCAGGAAAGGATGAACGATTTATCCAATAAAGTTGCGAGATCTACTGTGGCTGTAATAGATACTATCTCAGGAAGAGGTGGGTTTAAGGGTGAGGAACTTTTGACTATAGGACAACTAAGGGAACAGTCTATTCAGATTATTAGTTTGGTTGATGAAATTTCTGACGAAAATACTAAAAAATAGTTTAAAGTCCCATTCGTCTAGTCGGTTAGGACACTAGGTTTTCATCCTAGCAACATCGGTTCGAATCCGGTATGGGATGCCAAATTTGCGGAGGTCAGTTATAGAGTCAATGAGGACCACTCATTGAAGGTAGGGAAAGTTCCTACACTCCGCTCTAACATGCGTCCGTAGCTCAGTTGGATAGAGCAACAGCCTTCTAAGCTGTGGGTCGCACGTTCGAATCGTGCCGGACGTGCCACACCGAAACCCGAAAGAACTGTTTTCCAATCCAGTTCTTTCATATACAACCTAGTTGATTGGAATACGAATCGGTTGCCCGTCGACTGATTAGGAGAATAATGTTTAGATATGGTTGTCTAGATATAGGGCGGGCCGAATTTTTGGATTTCTTATGCGACTATTTTTAATTTCACTTTTAATATTCACTGTGTCTTGTAGCACTACGCCTGTATCCAAACCTAAAGGAAAGGATGGTTATAGGTTTGAGGTGAAAGATACTGAGATGTTGACTCCTAATATAGAATTTATTATTATAAAAAATAAAGAAGAGTACAATAAAATAAGGAAAAAGTTTTTTGGTCACCATTGGGATACCGTACAAGCCTTTACTCGTTGGAGACCAGAATCTAAAACTTGCATCATATACATAAAAGACCCTATGTGGATGTATCAACCAGAATATATAGGGCATGAGGTAGCTCATTGTATTTGGGGCAACTGGCACGAAATAGAAATAAAACCTATAAATAATTACCAAGATAGACTTGAAACTGATTGACACACCTTGCGTATTGTGTTATAATGCGCGTATTGATTTATATATTATGGAGTAACTATGAAAGAATTTCTATGGGTAGAAAAGTATCGCCCGTCAAAAGTATCAGAAACCATTCTCACAAAAGATCTCAAAGACACTTTCCAATCTATTGTGGACGGTGGTGAAATACCTAATATGATGTTTACTGGTACGGCTGGTACTGGTAAGACTACTATCGCTCGTGCTATATGTGAAGAACTTGGACTTGACTATATTGTCATCAACGGTTCTGAAGAGGGTAACATTGATACTCTCCGTGGCAAGATCAAACAGTTCGCCTCGTCTGTATCTCTCTCAGGGGGTTACAAAGTTGTAATCCTTGACGAGGCGGACTACCTTAATCCACAATCAACCCAACCAGC
>Ga0209336_10000033_pt1 | contig 60319 bp, 82 predicted proteins | sample LinPmetageLP32_FD_184042 | JGI IMG/M metagenome (GOLD analysis project Ga0209336, IMG submission 184042) | Marine viral communities from the Pacific Ocean - LP-32 (SPAdes) (version 2) | ecosystem: Environmental > Aquatic > Marine > Oceanic | place: Pacific Ocean | collected 2009-08-23
CTTTAAAAAAATCAGTAATCAATAATATACAAAAGAAAAGAAAATCTGATATTGTTTGGATGAGTGATAGATGGATATACAAAGAAATACACCCATTAATACACGAAGCTAATGCTAAAGCAGGCTGGAATTTTAATTGGGACCATTCAGAGCCTTGCCAATTTACAAAATATGGTGTAGGTCAATATTATGGCTGGCATTGTGATAGTTGGGAAGTACCTTATAATAGAAAGAAATTAGAAGACGGTACATATCCAATAGATCACGGAAAAATAAGAAAGTTATCTGTCACAATCAGTTTAAATGATCCTGACGAGTATGATGGTGGTAATTTAGAGTTTGATTTTAGAAATCAAGTAGATTGGGAAAGAAACAGAAAAAAGGCTATTAAGGCTTGTGAAGAAATAAGACCACGTGGTTCTGTAATTGTTTTCCCTAGTTTTATGTGGCACAGAGTAGCACCAGTTACAAGAGGTACAAGATACTCTCTAGTAATTTGGAACCTGGGGTACCCTTTTAAATAAAGGATATATAATAATGATATTAAGGAAAATAAAATGAAAATTACTACAAATAAAAAAGAGATGATGGCAACAGATTGGCACTTTTCCACTCCAATGTATTTTATAGATAAACCAGAATGGTTATCATCAGCAATTAAAGCTACAGACAAATATATTAAAGAGGCTGAAAAAAAAAGTCAGACAGATTTAAAAAATAGAAAAAAGTTTTTAGGTAATAAAAATTATTTAAAAGTTAAAGATCACGGTTTGAGTTATCACTCAACACCATTAAACGGCGATCCTGGATTAAAAGAATTAGAGGCATATATTGGAGCAACATCTTGGAATTTACTAGATGAATGGGGTTATGATATGGAAAAATATACAATGTTCTTTACTGAATTTTGGGCACAAGAGTTTTCTAAAAACGGTGGTGGACATCACTCTACTCACGTTCATTGGGATAATCACATATCAGGTTTTTACTTTTTAAAGTGTTCAGACAAAACATCTTATCCAGTTTTTCACGATCCAAGAGCAGGAGCTATGATGACAAAATTACCACAAAAAGATGGTACTAAAGTTAGTCCAATGTCAGATTCTATACATCATATGCCAAGACCAGGAACACTAATATTTTTTCCAAGTTATCTTGCACACGAATTTACCGTAGATATGGGGATTGAACCTTTTAGATTTATTCATTTTAATTTACAAGCAGTAAGAAATATAATTATTGACTCAGCGAAAGGTATAAAATAGTGAACGCAAAATTTAAAAAAAATCATTTTTTAGTTATAAAAGAAGCAATTGATCCTAAGATAGCAAGTTTTATTTACAATTACTTTTTAACAAAACGACAAGTTGCTCGTACACTTTTTGATACAAGATATATCTCACCATTTACAACAGAGTTTGGTGTATGGAATGATGAACAGGTACCTAATACTTATTCTCATTATGGCGATACAGCAATGGAAACATTATTATTAATGTGTCACCCTAAAATGGAAAAACTTACTGGTATAAAATTACATCCCACTTATTCATATGCTCGTATCTATAAAAAAGGTGATATTTTAAAAAGACACAAAGATAGATTTAGTTGTGAGATTTCTACAACAATGAATTTAGGTGGTGATGATTGGCCAATTTATTTAGAACATAAAAAAAATGTTGGAACACCTGACAATGGTTTCCCTGCTGAATCAGATAATAAAGGTACTAAAGTAACTTTAAAACCTGGTGATATGTTAGTTTATAAAGGTACGATATTAGAACATTGGCGTGAAGTATTTTTAGGCGAAGACTGTGCTCAAGTTTTTTTACATTACAATAATGTTGATTCTAAAGACGCCGATAAAAATAGATTTGATGGAAGACCTCATTTAGGTTTACCAGGTTATTTCAAAGGTTTTAAAATTTAATATCATAAATAGTTATATGAGTAAATTAGAGGAAAAAGTAAACGAAATACTTGGCATAGATACAGAAAAACCTAAAGAAGAAAAAGAATTTAAACCTTTAGTGCCTCGTAGAGAAGATAAACAAAAAGCCGATATTGATAACGATTATGATTATAGTAGAGAAAATTATTATAATTTAATTGAGAGAGGCCAAGAGGCCATACAAGGTATATTAGATGTGGCAAAAGAAGGCCAGCATCCTAGAGCTTTTGAAGTAGCTTTAGCAGGTATCAAAAATGTTGCTGATACAGTAGATAAACTACAAGACTTACAAAGTAAATTAAAATCCCTAAAAGAATTACCTAAATCAGCAAACGCTAATATAAAAAATGCCTTGTTTGTTGGTTCAACAGCAGATTTACAAAAGATGTTAAATAAGAAAACTGTTGAAACTAACGTTGAACGGAAAAAAGAAAATGAAAATTTTGAAGGCAAAGACATCACACCCAAAAAAACAGATATTTAAGATTAGCGATCTAAATTATAATCTGTATTACACTAATAACAATTCAAAATTAGTTAATGGCGCTGAAGATATTTTAGAAGGCGCTGATATGATTGACCCTATTAGAGTAAAAAAATATACAAAGTCTAAAACACCAAGATATGGTGCCAATGGTAAGATTTATAGAGAGAGAGAATATGGTGTTTGGAAAGGCAATCAGAGAGTGACGGCCGCTAAAAAATTAGGTTACACACATATAGAGGGTATTATAATATGAAAGAACATAACTTTTCAACAAACAGTTTAATTGGTGGCTGGTACATACCAGAAAGTATATGTGATGATATGATATATTACTTTGATAATAATTCAGATAAACATTTTAAAACTAATACCATTGTAGGCAAAAAAGATATTGTTGATGATACTAGAATATCACTTGACAAATATAATAAACCTCAACCTTTTCAAAACTATTGTAAACAACTAGACAAGTGTTTAGAACAATATAAAAACAAATATGAATACAGTAAAAAGTCACCAAAAATATCTTTGTCTAGGCATACTAATTTACAAAAGTATAATCCAGGACAAGGTTATTATAAATGGCATTTTGAAGATACAATAGTAGGAAAAAGGTATCTAGTTTTTATGACATATCTAAATAGTATAGAAGACGGTGGTACAGAGTTTAAATATCAAAACTTAACTACACCTGCTAAAAAAGGTTTAACATTAATATGGCCTGTTTATTGGACACATACACATAGAGGTCAAATAAGTAATACACAAACAAAATATATAACAACAGGTTGGTTTGATTTTTATGAATAATGATGCATATTTAGGGAATCCTAATTTAAAAAAAGTAAACATACCACAACAGTTTACTGCTGATCAAATACAAGAGTACCAAAAGTGTGCTGACGATCCAATATACTTTATGGAAACTTATATTAAGATTGTTTCACTTGATGATGGTCTTGTACCTTTTAAGATGTATCCTTTTCAAAGAAAGATAGTAGAAACAATACACGAAAATAGATTTACTATTTGTAAATTACCTAGACAATCAGGTAAATCAACAACAACAATATCATATTTACTACACTATGCTTTGTTTAATCCTAATTCAAATATAGCCTTACTTGCCAATAAATCATCTACTGCTAGAGATATATTAAGTAGATTACAATTAGCTTATGAAAATTTACCAAGGTGGATGCAACAAGGTGTTGTAAATTGGAACAAAGGTAATATAGAATTAGAAAACAAATCAACTATTGTGGCGGCTGCTACATCTTCAAGTGCTATTAGAGGTGGTTCTTACAATATAATATTTTTAGATGAGTTTGCTTTTGTACCTACTAATATTGCTGAAATGTTTTTTAGTTCAGTATATCCTACAATATCTGCTGGTACAAAAACAAAAATGATTATAGTATCCACACCTTATGGTATGAATCAATTTTACAAATTATGGATTGACGCTGAAAATAAAAGAAACGATTATATACCAATTGAAGTACATTGGTCAGAGGTGCCAGGTAGAGATGAAAATTGGAAAGAACAAACAATAAGAAACACAAGTGAAGAACAATTCCAACAAGAGTTTGAGTGTGAATTTTTAGGCTCTGTTAATACACTTATTAGTCCAACAAAAATTAAAACACTAGCTTATAATAGTCCTGTAAAAATATCTGGTAGTATTGAAATGTATGAGGCACCTATAAAAGATCATACTTATGTGGCTACAGTTGATGTATCCAGAGGTGTTGATAAAGATTATTCTGCCTTTATTATTTTTGATGTAACACAAATGCCTTTTAAAGTGGTGGCCCTTTATAAAAACAACGAGATAAAACCTTATGTTTTTCCTAATATTATAGATCAAGTTTGTAAGGGTTATAATCACGCTCATATATTAACCGAAGTAAATGATATAGGCCAACAGATTGCCGAAGCTTTACAATATGAAATAGAATACGATAACATATTAATGACTACACAAAAAGGTAGAGCTGGCCAAGTTTTAGGTGCTATGTTTAGTGGTCGTGGTTCATCTATGGGTGTTCGTATGACTAAACAGATAAAACGAATTGGTTGTGCCAATATAAAGACTTTAATAGAGGGTGATAAACTAATTATTAACGCCTTTAAAATTATAGAAGAAATGTCAACTTTTGCTAAAAGAGGTCAGAGCTGGCAGGCCGAAGACGGTTCAAATGACGACTTAATGATGTGTTTGGTCATATTTGGTTGGTTATCTAACCAACCTTACTTTAAAGAGTTAACTAATACCAACGCTAGACTTAAAATGTATCAGGAACAACAAAATTTAATTGAACAAGATATAGCTCCTTTTGGTTTTATAGATGACGGTATTAATGAACACGAAGAAACAACTGTTGATGAATATGGTGATGTATGGCACCCCGTAGTACGAAAAGGTATGTAATTTAAGGTTATTATAAATATCTACAAGATGACATTTGACTATGGGCGTATGAATAATACGATTTTTGAAAATTTTAAACAAGGTAAATTAGCTAATTAAGAGGAGAATAACCTATGGCATTTCAAGTATCACCAGGTGTTCTCGTACAAGAAAGAGATTTAACTAGAATTATACCGGCAGTATCAACATCAATTGGTGCTTTTGCTGGTGAATTTAGAAAAGGACCTTTAGATCAGGTTGTTTCTATATCTAGTGAAGCTGAATTAGTTGACACATTTGGAAAACCAGACTCAAATAACTTTGAGCACTTTTTCAGCGCTGCCAACTTTTTAGCTTACTCTAACTCGTTAAGAGTAGTACGAGCTACCCAAACATCACACGCTAATGCTAACGACTCCGGCTCTAGTTTCTTAATCAAAAATATTGATGATTATGACGCTAACTATGCTGGTGGCGAAATCTTTGGCGGTGCAAACTATGTAGCTAGAACAGCAGGAGACCACGGTAATAACTTACTAGTCTCTGTATGTCCTAGTGCTACAGCTTACTCACAAGAGTTGGCTGTTGGAAACTCGGTAGCCTCAGCAGGCGCTGTTGGCGACACAACCGTTACGGTTGATGACGTTGACTTAGCAAGTAATGTAATAAATGTTGGAGATATAATCCAATTTAGTACAACTGCTACAACTACTGATTTTGATGATGGCGAATTATACAGAGTAACAGCTCTAAATACAGGAACAAATGTTGTAACAATTGTACAACATCCAAGAGGTTCAGGCGGTCTAAAACGAATAGTAGCAGACAATAGCAGAATCAAAAGAAAATGGAGATATGCTGACGCCGTTGATGGCGGAGCACCAGGAACATCAGCTTATGTGTCTGACAGATCAGGCTCAGGAGATGAAATACACGTTGTAGTCGTTGATGAAGACGGCGGTATTACAGGCGTTCCAGGACAAATAATTGAAACATTTTCTAAATTATCAAAAGCGGCTGACGCTTTAACTCCACAAGGAGATATAAACTACTTACCAACAGTAATTAGAAATAAATCTCAACACGTTTATTGGGTTGACTGGCCAACGGCTGGTACAAACTGGGGTTCAAACGCAGCTTCAACAACATTTACAGCGGTTGACACACCAACTTTATCATCACTATCAGGTGGTGCTAATGGTTCAACAGTATCAGACGGACAACTTCAGGACGCTTATGAGAAGTTTAGTGACGCCGATACAGTTGATGTTGGTTTATTAATTGCTGGTCCAAGTGGCTCAACAGCACACGTTGACAATCTTATTACTATTGCGGAAAATAGAAAAGATTGTGTAGTGTTTGCTTCACCACAAAGATCAGACGTTGTAGGTATAACAAACTCAAATACACAAACTAATAATGTAATTGACTTCTTTGACAACATTAGATCATCTTCATACGTAGTTTTTGACTCAGGTTATAAACAAATGTATGACAGATTTAATGATGTTTACAGATTTGTGCCATTAAATGGTGACACAGCAGGTTTAGCTGCTCGTACAGACCTCATAGCAGACAGCTGGTTTTCTCCAGCAGGTTTGAATAGAGGTGTTGTAAGAGGCGCTGTAAAACTTGCTTACAATCCATCTAAAACACAAAGAGATGACTTATATCAAGCTAGAGTAAATCCTGTGGCAACTTTCCCAGGACAAGGTACGGTATTATTCGGTGACAAAACTGGATTATCTTCGCCTTCAGCGTTTGATAGAATCAATGTAAGAAGATTGTTTATTACACTAGAGAAAGCAATATCAACAGCTGCTAAGTTCCAATTGTTTGAATTTAATGATGAGTTTACTAGAGCAAACTTTAGAAACATCATTGAACCATTCTTACGAGAGGTACAAGGTAGACGAGGTATTACTGACTTTTTAGTAGTATGTGATGACACTAACAATACAGGTGATGTAATTGATAGAAATGAATTTATAGCGGAAATCTTTGTGAAGCCTGCTAGAAGTATCAACTTTATCACATTATCATTTGTAGCAACCAGAACAGGAGTGGCCTTTGAAGAGGTCGCTGGCTAATAGTAGAGGAGAATAAAATATGCCAAATATTAACGACTTCAAAGCTAAACTTGCTGGCGGCGGCGCAAGAGCCAATCAGTTTAAGGTAACAATGCCTTTTCCTGGTTACGCACAAGTTGGTGGAGAAATAGAAGACTTAGCATTTTTATGTAGGTCTACAACTATCCCAGCTATGTCTGTTCCGTCTTTTAACGTTCCGTTTAGAGGCAGATCAATCAAAATAGCAGGTGATAGAACAATCGGCGACTGGTCAGTTACAGTTTATAACGATACAAATTTCAAATTAAGAAACGCATTTGAAAGATGGCAAAACGGTATAAACAATATGACAGACAACGAGGGTTTAACTAATCCTGTTGACTACCAAGTTGACGCTTTTGTAGATCATTTAGATAGAAATGGTAATACAGTAAAATCTTATACATTAAGAGGGTTATTTCCTACGGATATAGCCGCTATTGATTTGACGTATGATGAACAAACAGCAATTGAAGAATTTTCAGTTGTTTTTGCTTATCAATACTTTGAAAGCAATACAACTACTTAATATTAATGAATGAGGGTGGCCTGGTCTCCAGGCCGCCTTCCTAAAACTATTATAAGTAGTAGTAGATAAAACAAAGGAAAATATAATATGGCTGAATTATTTGGATTTAGTATTACAAGAGCTAAAAAACAAGTAGATCCTAAACAAAGCTTTACAACAACTCAAGCAGATGATGGTACACAAACTATCGCTGCCGGTGGTTACTTTGGTCAGTACCTTGATATGGAGGGTACGGCAAAAAGTGAGGCGGATTTAATAAGAAGATATAGAGAAATAGCTTTACATCCTGAATGTGATATGGCAATAGAAGATATTGTTAATGAAGCTGTTGTAGCTAATGAAATGAAAGACGCTGTAAGAGTAAATGTAGAAAATTTACCTTATGGTAAAGAAGTAAGAAGAAAAATAGAAGACGAATTTCAAGCGGTATTAAAGTTATTAAATTTTAATACAAAAGGCCACGACATCTTTAGAAGATGGTACGTAGATGGCCGTATTTACTATCATAAGATTATTGATAGAAACGCACCTGTAAAAGGTATTACAGAATTAAAATATATTGATCCTCGTAAAGTTAAAAAAATTAGAGAGATCAGAAAGAAAAGACCAGATGGCCCTACGCCACACGGTCTAGCTGTTGTAGATGAATTTGTAGAATATTATCTTTACAACGAAAAAGGTGTATCCGGTACAACAACAGGCACAGGTATTAAAATAGCACCTGACACAATATCATTTTGTCCGTCAGGTCTAATAGATCAAAATAAGAATATAGTTTTATCATACTTACACAAAGCTATTAAGCCTGTCAATCAATTAAGAATGATTGAAGACGCTACTGTTATATACAGAATTGCTAGAGCACCTGAAAGAAGAATATTTAAAATTGATGTAGGTAATTTACCTAAAGCAAAAGCTGAACAATATCTACGTGACGTTATGGCAAGATATAGAAACAAACTTGTTTATGACGCTTCAACTGGTGAGATAAGAGACGACAGAAACTATATGTCTATGTTGGAAGATTTCTGGTTACCAAGTAGAGAAGGTGGTAGAGGTACAGATATTACTACACTACCAGGCGGTCAAAATCTAGGAGAAATTGCTGATATAGAATACTTTAGAAGTAAACTTTATAGATCATTAAATGTACCAGCAAGTAGATTAGAAAGCTCTCAAGGATTTAACTTAGGTAGAGCTTCAGAAATTACAAGAGACGAATTAAAATTTACTAAATTTGTTCAAAGATTAAGAAAGAAATTTACTGAATTATTTAACGACTTGTTAAGAACACAATTAATACTAAAAGGTATTATTAATGAAGACGATTGGTTTAATGTAAGAGACACGTTAAATTATGACTTCATACAAGACGGTCATTTTTCTGAATTAAAAAATACAGAGATGGCTAGAGAAAGATTACAGTTAGCTAACGAGATGAGAGATTACATTGGTAAATACTACTCATTAAAATATGTTAGAAAAAATGTATTAAAACAAAATGAAAGAGAAATTGAGGAAATGGATAACCAAATTAAACAAGAAATTGAAGATGGTTTAATTGCTAGTCCAACTTCTCAAGCTTCGGATATGGAATAGGAGAAAAAAATGACAGACGTAAATGACAATACAAAAAACTTTATAGACCAGTTATCACAAGGTAAAAATGATGAAGCTGGTGAAGCTTTTAAAGCGGCTTTAAGAGACAAAGTTGCTAATAGTTTAGACAACGCTAGAAAAGATTTAGCAAGTAATATGTTCACAGGTGAAGTGAAAGCTGAACCTTATAGTGATCCAAAACCAGAGGTTGCTGATCCAGGAACATTTAATCCTGATGGATCTGTGTCGCCAAGTGAGACGGCTATACAAGCAAAAGACGGTAAGGCAGAATTAGAAATAACAAATGCTGAGGCTGAAAATGCTGGTGAGCAGACTAGTTAAAGAAAATTTAGAATTAGATTCTCAATCATATAAGGATTTAAGTCCTAAAATGAAAGAGGCAGTAGGTGATGTACTTAAACAAGTAGAAAAATCTACTGGTGATATTGTAAAAAGATTTGAAGGAGCTTGTAACGAAGTTAGCCAACATTATAATATTAGTATAAAAGAATTAAACAATTACTTTGACAATGAAGTCAGAGAACAATTAGGAGAATAAGAAAATGACAACTACTGTTATAGCTAAAGGATCTGTTGTAAACAATCCTGATGGCAACAATATAGGAAGAGCCGTTTTTGTACATTGTGTGGCTACAGGTGCTACTCAAACAATTGCTGTAAAAACTGGTTCAACCGTAGATGGACAAATTTACTTACACGCTGCTGGTGATTCAATAATCATTGAAAAAAGTCCCGATCAAACCATTACTTTGGCTGACGGACACGCTAGTGCTGTAGGTTCGCCAAGAGGTTAATATGACCATAACTACAACTAAATTAGTAGATGATAATTTTAAGATTGTTATTAATGCTAATGGAGTAGGTAGTGAAGAAGATCAAAAAATTGTAGATGTTGAGGCGTCTGACAATGCTTCAAGTGAACCAAAAGTTTCTATTGCTAATTTACAATACGAAATATTAGGTACAGGTGAAGTAACATTATTTTTTGAAAAAAGAAGTAGTGTTAATACAACAAAACAATTAATCATTTCTGGTAGAGGTAATTATGGACTTAAACCAGATGAGATTAAAATAACAGATACAATAGGTAATATATTTTTAACTAGTGATTCAAATGTTACAAAGTATAATATTGTATTAGAAACACATAAAGAATCGGGATATACAAACTAATGGCTGATACAGTAACAACACAAACTATAGCAGATACTTCAGGTGTCAAATTTGTAGCAAAACTTACTAATTTATCAGATGGTACTGGTGAAACTTTAGTTAAAAAAGTTGACGCTTCTGAATTAACTTTTATGACGGAAGACGGTAATAGAAAGATTAGTAAACTTTGGTTTTCAGTAAACACAGCAAATCCTAAATCGGCCGTTGAGTTGATATGGGACGGTGTTACTAATGGCACAGCAATTTTTTTAAATGGACAAGGTCACTTTGACCTTAGACCATCAGGAGATGAAATACCTAACAATGCTACTACACCTACAGGTGATGTACTATTGTCAACAAAGAACTTTGCTAGTGGTGATAATTACACGATAATAGTAGAGTTTAGATAAAAACTCTTATAAATATAAAGAGAGAGAACAAAATGAAGTTAATATCGGAAGAAATTTCACAAGCAGAATACCTGGTTGAAGAAACCAACGGTAAAAAAGACTACAAGATCAAAGGTGTCTTTTTACAATCTAACATCAAAAATAGAAATGGAAGAATTTATCCAAAAGAGATTTTGGTAAAGGAAGTGACTAGATATAATAAAGAATTTGTCAATAAAAAAAGAGCATTTGGTGAGTTAGGACATCCTGACGGACCAACTGTAAACCTAGAGAGAGTTTCCCATATGATTACGAAACTTTATCCAGACGGTGATAATTTTATTGGTGAAGCAAAAATAATGAATACACCATACGGTAAGATCGTTAAAGGTCTTATTGACGAAGGTGCTCAATTAGGAGTGTCAAGTCGTGGTATGGGTTCATTAATCAATAGAGGTGGCCGAAACTATGTAAAAGATGACTTTTATTTAGCTACAGCTGCTGATATTGTAGCAGACCCTAGCGCTCCAGACGCTTTCGTAGAAGGAATTATGGAAGGAAAAGAGTGGGTTTGGGACAACGGTGCTTTAATAGAGAAAGATATTGAAGCCTGGAGAATGGAAATTTATAAGGCGAAAAAATTTGAGTTAGATGAGAAGAAAGTAAAAGTCTTTGAATCATTTCTTAAAAAGCTATAATCTTATAAATATCTATAATTAATAAATAAATTAAACGTTTAATTTAATAAGAGGAGACTTTCAAATGGCCGAGACTAAAAAACTTGAGGCGATGGAACAAGAAGCTGTATTAGAAGCTAACGCTGCTAATCCACAAGCTGATGCTCCTAAAAAGAATGCTGTAGCGGCTGAACCTATGAAAAAAGTAGGTGAAGCTGAGGACTTAGGTCCTGCTGTTACTAAACCAACAGACAGCAATCCTGACGCTTCAAAAAAAATGAAACAAGTTTCTGGTGACGCTCAACAAAAAAACCAAGGTTCTGCTGACGCAATGCCGAAGTTAAAAGAGGGTTCAAAAGAAACGGCTGATGAGAAAGAAGACACTAAAGAAGAAGAAATGAACGATAAAGAAGATAAGAAAAAAGAAATGAAAGCTGGCTACAAAGAACAAGTAGAAGCTGAAGATACTTTAGACATCAAATCGGACGTTGAGGCTTTAATAGGAGACTCTGACTTATCGGAAGAGTTTAAACAGAAAGCTGCGACAATCTTTGAAACTGCTATTAAATCAAAAGTAAAAGCGGAATCAAAAAGATTAGAAGGCGAGTACGAAGAAAAACTTAAAGAAAATACTGACTCTCACAAAGCTGAGATGGTTGAAAAAGTTGATTCATACCTAAACTACGTAGTTGAGGAATGGATGAAAGAAAACCAAATTGCTATTGAGAGAGGTATCAAAGGCGAGATCGCTGAGGACTTTATTGGTGGACTGAAAAAATTATTTGAAGACCACTACATAGATGTGCCAGATGACAAGTACAATGTACTTGAAGATCAAGCTACGAAGATTGAAGAACTTGAAAAGAAACTTAACGAATCAATTGACAAGAATGTTGAACTAAACAAAGCTAACGGCGAATTAAAAAGACAAGACATCATAGATGAATCGTCTGAAGATTTAGCTGATACTGCTAAGGAGAAATTTAACAAACTTGCTGAAGAAGTTGAGTATTCGAATGAAGACGACTTTAGAACAAAAGTAACAACTATAAAAGAGAGTTACTTTGGTAAAAAAGAAGTTAAACAAGATGATGAGATAGATAATGTAGCGGCAAATGAATCATCTAATTCAGGTGATTTATCAAATGCAATGGCTGCTTACGCTGCTGCTATTAGTAAAACCAAAGACATTAAATTGTCTAACAAATAATACGGGAGAAAATAGATATGTATTTATCTGAAACTTACGAAAAAAAATGGCAGCCTGTATTAGAACACGCTGATCTTCCAAAGATCACGGATTCATACAAGCGAGCCGTTACTGCGACTATCTTGGAAAACCAAGAGAGAGCATCAAAAGAAGATAGAGCTTTTTTAAACGAAGCTGCTCCAGCAAATGCTACAGGAGCTTCTGTTGATAATTGGGATCCAATCCTAATTTCACTAGTTAGAAGAGCAATGCCAAACCTTATCGCTTACGATATTGCTGGCGTTCAACCAATGACTGGTCCAACTGGTCTTATCTTCGCAATGAGAAGTAGATTTACTTCTCAAACAGGTGGCGAAGCTTTATTTGACGAAGCAGACACAGACTTCACAAGCAGAAATGCTGCTGGAGACTCAACTGCTAACTCAGGTGCTGCTCAAACTGGTACAAACCCAGGTTTATTAAATGACGATCCTTCAACTGCTTACACAAGAGGCAGTGGAATGGCTACAGGTACTGCTGAAGCCCTAGGTGATTCTGCTAACAATGCTTTTGCACAAATGGCGTTCTCAATCGAGAAATCGACTGTGACTGCTAAGTCAAGAGCTCTAAAAGCCGAATACACTATGGAATTAGCACAAGACCTTAAAGCAATCCACGGTTTAGACGCTGAAACTGAATTGGCTAACATCCTATCTGCTGAGATCCTTGCGGAAATCAACAGAGAAGTTGTAAGAACAATTTACATCAACGCCGAAATCGGTGCATCTGACAACTCATCAACTCACATTGGTGCTGTTAGTGCTATCAACACAACATCTGCTGGTGTCTTCGATTTAGATACTGACTCAAATGGTAGATGGTCTGTTGAGAGATTCAAAGGCCTAATGTTCCAAGTTGAGAGAGAAGCTAACGTGATCGCTCAAAGAACAAGAAGAGGTAAAGGAAACTTAATCGTTTGTTCAGCTGATGTTGCATCTGCTTTACAAATGGCTGGTGTCCTAGACTACACTCCTGCTCTTAATAACAACCTAAACGTTGATGACACAGGCAATACTTTTGCTGGTGTTCTTAACGGTAGATACAAAGTGTACATTGATCCATATGCTGCTAACAATACAGCTAAACACTACTTCGTAGTGGGATACAAAGGTACATCACCATATGACGCTGGTATTTTTTACTGCCCATATGTACCTCTACAAATGGTTAGAGCGGTTGGTCAAGATACTTTCCAACCAAAAATTGGATTTAAAACTAGATACGGTTTACAAGCAAACCCATTTGCTGAAGCAAGTGCTAGTGATACAGCTGTAATAAATGGTGCTGGTAATAAAAATGCCAACAGATATTACAGAAGAGTCCAAGTTGCGAACATAATGTAATCATTTTACATTGTAAAATTAAAAAGGCGAGGCGTCAAAACCTCGCCTTTTTTTATGCACTAAATACTAATATGGAATATTTCAATTCAAAACATTTTATAGGTGTGATAATTATGGTCTTATTATTGGTCGCTTTGTGGCCTAATAAAAAGAATAGATTAGAACATATTGAAGATAGAATACAAGAAGTACAAGAAAAAAGAAAAGTATTAACTGAAAAAGAGAAACAATTAGAAAAACTTGCCAATGAAAAAGATTGGGAAGAAGTAGATAAGGAAACAGATAAATAGTATTATGACCACTACAAACACATATAGTAGGCAACCAACAAAATTAGATTACGCTAGCCCTACACAGTTTAAATTCAATGTAATTAAACTACCAAAAGTGACATATTTTTGTACGGCAGTTAATGTGCCAGGTATTAGTTTAGGTGGTACAATAGATCAACAAACAAGATTTAAAGACATACCACAACCAGGCGACAAGTTAACTTATACTGATTTAACTATGACATTTCTTGTAGATGAAAATTTAGAAAATTACCAAGAGATACACGGTTGGCTCGTAGGTTTAGGTTTTCCTAGAGATCATACAGAGTTTCAAAATTTAGTTGGTTCTGGTACTGATAGATTTCCAATATCAAATACTAGTGTTTCAACTGAACCTGGAAAGGTTAAATATGGCACAACAGACCAAGGGCCAACTCTTTCAGACGCTACATTAACAGTATTGTCTAGTAAGAACAACCCACAAGTAGAAGTAAGATTTAGAGATTTGTTTCCTGTTTCATTATCAGGATTACAATATGACCAACAAGCAACAGATGTAGAATATCTAACATCACAAGTAACTTTTAGATATACAATATATGATTTTGCTAATGTTGGTTCTTCAACAACAACTGTTACGACCTCTTAAAAAGCTTTACTTTTTAAGGGTGATGTGATAAAATAGGTATATTATGGATTTAGAAAAATTACAAGAACAAGCCGATAAAGACCTTAAAATTAATGATACTGAACTTGATTTAGAATCATTAAAAACACCTCAATTACACAACCAATATATGAAGCACTTAACAAAGTATAAGTTAATGTTAAGTCGTGCTGAAACTGAATATAATATAATGAAAAAGGAAAAGTGGGAATATTATACTGGAAAGGCTGACGCCTCTGTATATGCCGAAAAACCTTTTGATTTAAAAATATTAAGAACTGATATAGACAAATATTTAGATTCAGATATTGATTTACAGAAACAAAAACAAAAAGTAGATTACCTTGATACAGCTGTTGAATTTTTAGATAGAACAATTAGACAGATAGGCAATAGAGGATTTACTATTAAGAACGCTATAGACTGGAGAAAGTTTACTAGTGGCGCTATCTAATGAATGTACAACAACTAAAAAAAGATACACCAATCTTTGCTACTGAATTACCAAAAGAAATTATAAAAGAAATAGATAAGTGGGTTATTGATTGTAAAAAAATCAAAAAACACAAACTATCATATCTTAAAGAACACGATAATTTTGGCACAGAGGGTAACGCTTATCAAGTAAATATTCCTAAAAAACACATTGATGATGGTTTTTTTCTATCTTATTTAATAAGATTTTCTGCTAAAGTTTTTGGTGGTTTTCATAGAAATTATTATATGAGAGAACATCACGGTCATTTTGATGGCTATGACATATGGGCCAACTTCGCATACAAAGGTAATTACAATCCTTCGCACAATCACCCTAATTCATTATATTCGGGTATAATTTATTATAAAAATACAGACAATGTATCTACAAATTTTCCAAAGTATAATATACAATATGGTGGTGATGAAAAAACAATGATACTCTTTCCGTCTGATACAATACATTTTGTAGAAAAACAAAAATCTAGCAAAGAGAGAATTACTATTGCTTTTAATATATTGAAATATGACAACAATTAGATATTTAATCATAGATAAACTAGATGAAGTATATCTTAAAATTGAAGCAGACGCCGATATAAGACGAGAGTTAGGCGAATACTTTACTTTTGAGGTACCTGGTTTTAAGTTTATGCCACAATTTAGAAATAGGGTGTGGGATGGAAAGATTAGATTATTCTCTTATGCTACAGGTAAAATATACACAGGTCTATATCACTATATTATAAATTGGTGTGCCGAAAATAATGTACAGGTTGTTGATGGTACTAAAATTAAAGACACAAATGTTGACGATAAAAAAATAGATCATTTTATAAACGCATTAAAAATACCAAACATTGAAGTAAGAGATTATCAGCGAGAGGCCTTTATTCACGCTGTTAAAAAAAATAGATGTTTGTTGTTGTCGCCAACTGCCTCTGGTAAATCACTTATCATTTACCTGATAATGATATTTAACTTATTAAGATTAAAAGAAAGTAAGCAAAACAAGATACTTATTGTTGTGCCTACCACATCATTGGTTGAACAGTTGTTTAAGGATTTCAAAGATTATGGTTATAATAGTGAAAGAAATGTACACAAGATATATCAAGGCCACGATAAAGAAACAAATAAAAGAGTTATAATAACAACTTGGCAGTCAGTATATAATATGCCTAAAAAATGGTTTTCAGATATAGGTACTGTTATCGGTGATGAGGCACACTTGTTTAAGGCCGTTTCTTTAACAAAGATAATGACAAAACTTACAAAATGTAAATATAGAGTTGGGTTAACTGGTACTTTAGACGGCACAAAGACACACAAACTTGTTTTAGAGGGCCTCTTTGGTAATGTAAATAAGGTAGTATCAACAACGGAACTTATGGAGAAAGGCAAACTTGCTGATCTTAAAATATTCTGTTTGGTCTTACAACACGGTAAAACGGAAAGAGACTTTATAAAAGGCAAAACATATCAGGAAGAGATGGACTTCTTGGTATCAAATGAAAAGAGAAATAAGTATATAAGAAACCTTTGCCTATCTTTACAAGGTAATACATTATGTTTGTTTCAATATGTAGAAAAACACGGTCAAAAACTAAAAGAAATGATAGAGGAAAAAGCAGATGATAAAAAAATATTTTATGTTCACGGAGGCGTTGAAGCGGAAGAGCGAGAAAAAATTAGATTTATTACAGAAAAAAGTGACAATGCTATTATTGTTGCGTCCTTTGGGACTTTCAGTACAGGCATTAATATTAGGAATCTTCATAACATTGTTTTTGCTAGTCCTTCTAAATCTAGGATAAGAAACTTACAATCAATTGGTCGTGGTTTAAGATTAAAAGATAATGATTCGTCAGCAACTTTATATGATATATCAGATGATTTGACACACAAAGAAAAAGAAAATTACACCTTGGCACATTTTAGAGAACGGATAAATATTTACAATGAAGAAGACTTTGATTATGAAATACACAACGTGGATCTAAAGTAATGCATCAATCTATGGAAAATGTTAAAATAGTAAAACTAGTAAACGGTGACGATATAGTTTGTTCCTTTCCTAAAGAACAAACGGAACAGAAATCGCCTTTGCTTAGAATTGTTAAACCTCTATTAGTAAAGTATGTACCTCAACTTACCTCGGTAGGTATAAAAGATTATATTGCTTTAATTAAATGGGCGGCCTATACAACAGACAAGATTATTACTATTCCAAAAGATAAGATTATGACCATTACCTCTGCTAGTACAGAAATGAGTAAGAGTTATAATCATATGGCTGATAACTATGATAAAATTGATTCACCTCAAAAAGACCAGTCGTCTTATAAAAGAACGGCCTTGTCTAAAGAAGATAATCACAAACTTAATGAGATATTTGATGAAATTACAGATGATGAATATAGTGAACACACTCCACCATTATTTAAAAAGAAAACTCTACACTAGGTTACCAAAGGGATCAGGAGCTCCTACTCAAAGGGCTACACCCCTATTATACACAGAAAAGAAAAAAAGTCAATGCTCCCTCTGGCCATTGACAAATAGAACAATATAGAGTATATTATATATTATGAAAAGATCAAAAAAGAAACCGGAACATTACGTAGATAATAAGTTATTCTTGGAAGCAATGAAAGAATATCGTAAATCGGTAAGCAAATCAATAAAAGAAAAGAAAGACAAACCACCTGTAACCGATTATATTGGTAGTTGTTTTTTAAAAATAGCCAATCACCTTTCATATAGACCAAACTTTATTAATTATACATTTAGAGACGATATGATTAGTGATGGTATTGAGAACTGTTTACAATACTTGGACAATTTTAATCCAGCTAAATCAAACAATCCTTTTGCTTATTTTACACAAATTATATACTTTGCTTTTATTAGAAGAATACAAAAAGAAAAAAAGCAAGTAACCATTAAACAAAGACTAATACACGAAAACAATTTAGATGACTTTTCCTTACAACCAGGTGATGATGGTGGAGAATTTAAGAGTCAGTTTAGAGAATTTTTACAAAAGAATACAAAGTTAGAAGAACCTATTAAGAAAGACAAACCAAAAAAACGTAAAACTAAAACTGGTCCTTTAGGATAATTATGAAAATAGCATTACTAAACGACACCCATTTTGGTTGTCGAAACGACTCACCAGCGTTTATGAACTATCACAATCGTTTTTATGATGAGATATTTTTTCCTTATATAGAGAAGAATAATATAAAAACACTTGTACATTTAGGTGATGTTGTTGATAGAAGAAAGTTTATCAACCACAATACAGCACATAACTTTAGAGATAAGTTTTGGCATAGAATATCCGATTTACAAATAGACACACATATTATCATTGGTAACCACGACACTTATTACAAGAACACAAACGAAGTAAATGCTATTGAAAACTTAAACATAGGGCCTGATATAAAGATTTACACACAACCTAGAGAGGTTGATTTTGACGGCACACTTATACAATTCTTACCTTGGATTTGTGATGACAACTATGATGATTCAATACACGCTATAGATCACTCAAATGCCGATATATGTTTTGGTCATTTAGAGATAAAAGGTTTTGAAATGCATTCTGGTCATATGAACGAACACGGTTTAGAATCAGGTCAATTTAAAAGATTTGAAAAAGTAATATCTGGTCACTTTCATAAAAAATCAGATGATGGCCACATTTATTATCTAGGAACACAATACGAGATTATGTGGTCAGACTATAACTGTCCAAAAGGTTTTCATATATTTGATACAGAAACAAGAGAGTTAGAAAGAATAGACAATCCTCTAAAGATATTTAAAAAGTTTATGTATGATGACACCAAGTACGATTACACACATCAAAGATTAGAAAATTATGATGGTTGTTTTGTTAAGTTATTTGTGTCTCAAAAAACAAACGAAGAAATGTATAGTAAATTAATTGAGAAATTTTACAATGAAATAAATGTACACGAACTTGTAATTGTAGAAGACCCTACTGATATTAGAACAACAGTAAGAGAAGACATACTAGACCAAGGCGAGGACACACTTACCTTTTTAAACAACTATATTGAACAAGTAGATAGTGATTTAGATAAAAGTAAACTAAAAGAATTTGCTAAAGAACTTTATGTGGAGGCAAGTGAATGAAAAAAATGGATTTAAGTAAATTTCATAAAACCGAAGAAGAATCAGCCCCAGAAACATTTGATAATAAAAAAGGTACAGTAGGATTTAGTTATATGAATTGGGGGCCTTTTGTTTTGAAAACAAAAATGCCTGATTACATTGTCAAAAAGTTAAAAACCGAAGGCAATAAAGCAAAGGTATCTTACAATGCTCATCTAGCCGGCCAGATAGATAATCAGTTTTTATATCCACAAAAAGTACAAGAATGGTTTTATACAGAGATAAACCCCATAATACAATCATACAGAAAAGGCCATTGTGGTTTTCACGGCATAGAAGAAATAAATTTAGAGTTAAGAGCAGACGATTTATGGGTTAATTATATGAAAGCTGGCGACTTTAATCCTAAACACACACACGGTGCTGATTATTCATTTGTATTATTTTTAGATATACCAAAAAAACTAGAACAAGAACAAAGTAAATTTGAAGGGACATCATCAAAACCAGGTTCGTTAATGTTTGAATATACACAACAAGCAAGACCAAAATGGGCAACTACCGGCATACAAATTGAACCAAAAACAGGAGATTTTTATATGTTTCCTGCTATGTTACAACATTGGGTCTGTCCATTTAAATCTAATATAACTAGAATAAGTGTGTCAGGCAATATAAGAATTTTAAACAAACATAAATTACCCATTGATTACTTTTAAAAAAATAAAATATAAAAACTTTTTATCTACTGGTAATACACCAATAGAAATAAATTTACATAGGTCAAATACAACTTTGATTGTTGGCACCAACGGCTCCGGTAAGTCAACTTTATTAGACGCTTTGTGCTTTGTATTATTTAATAGACCATTTAGAATTATTAAAAAAGAACAAATGGTCAACACAATAAACCAAGGTGATTGTGAGATAACAGTAGAGTTTGATGTTGGTACTAAAAAGTTTAAAATCATAAGAGGTATTAAACCAAATATATTTGAAATATACCAAGATGGCGAACTTATAGACCAAAACGCCTCCAACATAGACTATCAAAAATACCTAGAAAACAATATAATGAGATTAAATTATAGATCATTTTTACAGGTTGTATTATTAGGTTCATCATCATACGAACCGTTTATGAAAATGAAACCTAGATACAGACGAGAAGTTGTGGAAGAAATATTAGACATTAGAGTTTTTGGTCTTATGGATTTAATACTACGACCTCAACAATCAGAATTAGTAAGAAACGTATCAGATTTAGGTCATCAATGTGATTTGATAGAACAAAAGTATGATACTGAACAAAAACACTACAAAGCTATTTCCGACTTAAACCTGAACGACCTAGAGGGTAAAAGGAAGACATTAGAAAAGAATAAAGAGGCCGAGACTGAATACCATAGACAGATTGATAATATCAATAGACAATTAGAAACACACAAAACAGAGATACTAGATAGAGATAAAACCGAAAAGAAATTAAATCAGTTAACTAAACTAGAGGCCAAGATAGAACAAAACTTAAACACTCACCAGAAATCATTAGAGTTTTTTGAAGAAAATGATAACTGCCCTACTTGTACACAATCAATTGATGAAACATTTAAATCTGGAAAACAAGAAGAATTAAAAGATAAAGTGGTTACCTTAAATGATGGTATGAAACAAATTATGAACGAAATTGCCAACAACGAAACGGCAATTACCAACTTTGCCAATATTGCCAGTAAAATTAATGATTTAAATGTAAATGTATCTAAACTACAAACATCTATTGAAGAACTGAATAAATATTCAAACAATATACACGAAGAAATTAAAAAGGTAGAAAATAAACAAATAGATGGTGAGGACATTGAACAACAGTTAGAACAACTAAAGATTGATTTAGAGGAAACAAAAGTTGAAAAGGATAAGATTGTTGAACAAAAAGGTTATGTAGATATATTAAGAAACATCTTAAATGACAAAGGCGCTAAGGCACAGATTATTAAGAAATATCTACCAATAATGAATACACTTATTAATCAACACTTACAGGCAATGGACTTTTTTATATCATTTCATTTAGATGAAGAATTTAACGAAACGGTAAAGAGTAGATTTAGAGATACCTTTAACTATAATAACTTTAGTGAGGGCGAAAAAATGAGAATAGACTTAGCCTTACTATTTACTTGGCGACAGATTGCTAAAATGAAAAATAGTGTAAATACAAACTTACTAGTATTAGATGAAATATTTGATTCATCACTAGACGGTCAAGGCACAGACGATTTCTTTAAGATAATTAAGACAATGACAAAAGAAAATATCTTTATTATATCTCATAAGGGTGATATAATGTTTGATAAATTTACAAATATAGTGAAGTTTGAGAAGTATAAAAACTTTACAAGACTTCAACAAACCTAGGAGATAAAATGGAAAAACAACCTTTAAAATTAATACCGCCAACTGATCCAAGAGTTGTATCTGCCATAGCTCCTTTTAATGATGAAATGTTAAAAGAGCAAGGATATAAAGATAGACAAGAACTATCAGATGAGCTCTTTGAAACAATGAACAAATATGGTGGCATAGGTTTATCAGCGAATCAAGTAGGACTACCATACAACGTATTTGTATTAGGTGGACACGCCTCGATTGAAAATGGTCTAAAAATGACTTGCTTTAACCCTATGATTATCTCAGCTTCCGAAGAAGTTGTAGCAATGAAAGAAGGATGCTTGACTTTTCCTTTCGTATGGCTTACCATATCCAGACCTAGAAAAGTGGTGGTAAAATATACAGATGAGAAAGGCGACTTACAAGAAGGACATTTAGACGGAATGATGAGTCGTGTATTTCAACACGAATATGATCATATGTTAGGTAGAGTATTTACAGAGTATGCTAGTAAAATGAAACTTGATATGGCATATAAAAAGGCAGAAAAAGAAATGGACAAAGTAAGGAAATATCAGGATGCCCAAAAAAAGAAAAAATAAAGATAAGATATACGAAAGAAATCCAATGACAGGAGTTATTCGTTGGAGATATACAGATGAATCGCCAGACAAATTTGGCTGGCCTAATTATGGAAGAATATTGAAAACAAATGAAAGAAAAAGAAGTAGATAAATTCGTAGAAGATCAGTACAAAACTTGGTCTGATAAAAATGACATATCTAAAGTAGAAGATATAGACGAAAAACATCTAAAAGAAGTTATAGAAAAAGACTTAGCCTTTGTATCTAAAATGACGGTACAAGAATATACTTTATATGAAAAATGGGTAGAAGTACACGAAAAATACAAAACAGCAGAAACAAATAGTTTCTTTGACGATAAACCAGCTCTTATTGATCCTACACAAGAGGCCTTTATTAAATCCGTTAAAAACAATATATGGACACCAGAGTCACCAGATGACGTGGAAAAACTAGAACCAGTTTTAGAATTTACAGACGATACCGAATACAACTTTAAGGGTCAGGCAAAACGTGGTGATTTATCAGAAAAGTGGAATACATTAAGAACATTTTTATCCACTATGAAAAACAACTCAAATATTGGCCGTCAACTATTCTTTTTAGTAAAAGATAATAGATCAGGTAAATATCTTGGTGTAATTTGTATATCAGGCGATTTTATGGACTTAACTCCTAGAGATAAATTTATTGGTTGGGATAGACAAATTAAAACCTTTGAGGGTAAAATCAATCATACAGCTATAGGGTCATCCATAGTACCAACACAACCATTAGGTTATTCATTTACAGGTGGTAAACTATTAGCATATCTATGTTTAAGTGATGATGTACAAAGAATATGGAAAGAAAAATATGGCGACACATTAGTAGGTGTTACCACTACAAGTTTATATGGTAAAGCAAAGGCGAATACACTATCTCAATATGATGGTTTAAAGTATTGGAAAAGAATGGGCTTTACAACTGGTTCAGTATCATTTCAACCTAGTAGAACAACTAGAAATATGATTTGGAAATGGTTAAAGAAAAATCATACTAGAAAGTATTGGGAATGGCACGAAGCTAAGAGACCTAACGGCCAACCATTAAAAAGAGATCACAAAAATAGGTCACTAAACTTTACCTATTCTAAACTAGATATACCAAAAGACTACATAAGAACTGAACATCAAAGAGGTATATACTTTACAAAACTATATGAAAATAGTAATGAATTTTTATGTGGTAATATAGAAGAAAAGGATTTAGTCAAAAGATTTGATAGTAGTACAGAATCACTAGTAAAAGTATGGAAAGAGAAACACGCCAGAAAAAGAGTAAAATCATTGGTAGAACAAGGCCGTTATAATACAGACAGCCATTTTTATGATGATTTAATCTATATGAATTGGGAAGATTGTAAGAATCACTTTCTAAATCAGGTTGGTAGATAATGTGTTCTGGTTCTGTTCTTTTAAAAAGCAAGTAAAATCAACAGTATTTTAAGGGTTGACTTTTCAGGCGTTTGCTGATAGGATATCCATATGACTACACAAAACACTAAACATATTAACTTCAATACTAAATCTCAATTAGCTAAATTAATCGCTTCAGAAAATATTACAGTACAACACAATCAAGTTAAAACTGCTTCATTTGATACATTAAACAGAATTTTAACATTACCTATTTTTAAAGTACAATCAGGTGATGTTTATGATATGTTGATAGCACACGAATGTTCTCACGCTTTATGGACACCAACAGATGGCTGGGCTAAGATTGCTGATGATAATGAATTAAGATCATATGTTAATGTATTAGAAGATTGTAGAATAGACAAAAAAATTCAAAAGAAATATCCTGGTGTTGTTAGAAACTATTTAAATGGTTTTGATATTATGGCCAGCCAAGATTTCTTTGGTATTAAAAATAAAAATTTAGATAATGAATTGATGTTAATTGATAAAATTAACTTATATTATAAATCTTCAAAAAGATTACCTTTTTCTTTTACTCCTAGTGATAAGTTATGGTTGAGTAAGGTTGACAACTTAAAATCATTTAATGATGTTGTTAAGCTTGCTAAACTATTATTAAACTGGCAGAAAAAACAAATTAAAAAAATGAAAAAACTACCTGGTTTTGACAATCACATATTAGTTGAGAATTATAAATTGTCAGATAAAAAATCAGATGACAATATTAACACTAAAGATATGAAAGATTCAGATGAACAAGATAGTGAATCAGATTCTTCTAATGATGATAATAATGGTGACCAGGAAAGTCAATCAAAATCAGATGAGTCAGATAAAAAAGAAGATGACAATGGTAAAATAGTAGAAGATCAGGCAACTAATCCTGATGGTGCTGGTGGTGAGGGTGGTATCAAGCCAGGTTTATCTGCTATTACTGATAAAACTTATGAGTTGGCAAAAGAAAGTTTACTAGATACTAAAACTTCATTTACTTATCTTAATTTACCAGAACCTAATTTAGATAAAATAATATATTCAAATAAAAAGTGGCTTGAAACTTGGAGAGAATACAAATACAAAAATATTTATGGTTCAAAAGATAGAAGAACAGTTTACTTAAATTGGTTAAAACAATCTTTTACTAAATTCAAAAATGATAATAAGAAAACTGTTATGTATCTTGTTAAAGAATTTGAAATGAAAAAATCTGCTACTGCTTACAAAAGAACTAATACTGCTAAAACAGGTATTATTGATCCTTTAAAATTAAGTCAGTACAAATACAATGATGATATTTTTAAAAAGTTAACTATTTTACCAGACGCTAAAAATCACGGTATGATTATGTTGTTAGATTGGTCTGGTTCTATGGCAGATGTTATTAAACAAACAATTGACCAACTTATGAATTTAGTTTGGTTTTGTCAAAAAATTAATATACCTTATGAAGTATATCTATTTACAACGGAAGTACATACACACAATACAGGTGATAGAACTTATAGAACAGATTTAAAATCTGGCCTTTGGAACTACAAACACGGTGACGGTATATTTGATAACTTTCATTTAATAAATGTTGCCAGTCACAAAATGAAAAAATTACAATTAGACGAGTCTTTAATGTATCTATATCATTTAGGTTTATCTTATGAGGGTAGATATAGCAGATATGATAACAATGCTACGGCAGTTGACAGAGGCGATGAAATGGATTGTCCTTCTCAATATTATTTAGGAACTACACCTCTTAATGAGTCTTTAGTTGTTATGAATAAAATTGTACCAATGTTTAAAGCAAAATACAATATTGAAAAACTTACTTTTATTACTTTAACAGATGGTGCTTCTAACAGCAATTATAGTATCAATGTTGTTGAGAATACGGAAAAAGGATTACAACAATCTGCTGACGATACTGGTTATCCTGTTATTAAAATTGGTAAAAAACAATATAGTATGAGTAAAGATATAATGGGTAACATTACACCTTTACTATTGAATATTTTAAAAAAAGAATACGGTATCAATTGTATTGGTTTCTATCTTGCTAAAAAAATTAGAACTTGGGATTATGACAGATATGTTGACAGAAAAAAATTCAAAACGTGGGAACAAAGACACGATCAATTAAACAAAATTAAAAGTCAATTTTCAAAAGAGAAGTGTGCTATTGTTAATAAAGAGGGTTATAACAAATACTTTGTAATCAATGGCAAAACAATGAAAGTTGAGAATACTGATTTATCAGCAGTAAATGAGAATATGAAATCTGCCTCTATTAAAAGAGTATTCAGTAAATCAATGAAAGGAAGAATCGTTTCCAGAACACTTTTAAACAAATTTATAGAGGAGGTTGCCTAGATGATAGTAAATACAATGCTTTTTATAGGCTTGACTTATACACCGAATCTGATAGGATGGTACCATATTTAATATGAAAATGAAAGGACAATACACTATGTTAAATGCTAAACAAAAAGAGTATGTTGATCACGCTAAAAAGCTGTTTAATAAAAATACTCTAACTGTTGCTGAGTTGAAAAAAGCCAATGCTAAATTTGGTTGTAAGTATGCTCCACAATGGTTAATAAAAAACAAAGACTACAAAATCGGTAAGTCTTTATTTAAATTACCAGTTGAGGGTGACGTTGTAAAAAACGAAACACCTAATAAAGAAGCTGAAGAAATATTGACGCCTGTTTCTGAAACTAAAAAAGAAGCGGCCTATATTGTTTCATCTTTAACAGGTAATATAGTACCTAAAAAAGATCCAATATTCGTATCATTTGGTAATTATCCAGATATTAAGTCTATTGTGAAATCTAACAAATTTTATCCTGTGTTCATTACAGGTCTTTCTGGTAACGGTAAGACTATGGGCGTTGTTCAATCTTGTGCCGAGGCAAAGAGAGAACTGATTAGGGTAAATATTACAATTGAAACAGATGAGGACGATCTATTAGGTGGTTATAGACTTAAAGATGGCCAAACAGTATGGCAAAATGGTCCTGTTATTGAGGCGATGGAAAGAGGCGCTATTCTTTTATTAGATGAGGTTGACTTGGCTAGTAATAAGATTATGTGTTTACAACCAATCCTTGAAGGCTCTGGTGTCTTTGTTAAAAAGATCAACAAGTTTGTAAAACCAGCTCAAGGTTTCAATGTGATAGCTACTGCCAATACTAAAGGGCAAGGTTCAGATGACGGTAAGTTTATCGGTACCAATGTTCTTAACGAGGCATTTTTGGAAAGATTTCCTGTGACTTTTGAACAGAAATATCCAAGTGTTGCTATTGAGAAAAAAATACTTAACAATACCTTAAAAGCTTCTGGTAAATCAGATGTCAAGTTTATAGATAAACTTACAACTTGGGCTGATGTAATCAGAAAAACCTATTTTGATGGTGGTGTTGATGAGATTATCTCAACGAGAAGATTAGTCCACATAACTCAAGCTTATGCCATCTTTGACAATAAGATGAAAGCTATTACAATGTGTACTAATAGATTTGATGACGATACAAAAAATTCTTTTGTTGAGTTATATACAAAGGTTGACGCTGGCTCTAGTGTTGAAGACATTTTAGAAGATCAGAGAAAAGCTGATGTAGAATCTCAAACAGAGAACGACAAAGATAGTGAGTCGGATGACGAAGATGTTATCTAAATCTATCAAACATAGTGTAGTCCTAGGTGGAGGGGTAGTGCCCTCCACCACTTACTACACATTAGGAGAGGAGGTAAATTAAATTGAGTATTACAATTCAGGTTAGAAATGGTAATTTAGAGCAGGCTATGAGAGTTATGAAAAAGAAACTTCAAAAAGATGGTGTGCTAAAAGAATTAAGGGCCAGACAATCCTTTGAAAAGCCTTCCGAAAAAAAACGTAGGAAGAAAAAAGAAGGTATTGCTAATGTTAAGAAAGCAAGGTCCAAACTTTTGAGACAAAGAGGTTATTAGATTTTACGCTATACTTTGAGTATATATATTATGGTCAGGCTATTCATAAGTCCCGACAGCGTAAAAACAACGATAAGAAATTATCGGTGTCGCAAAAACGGTGACCTTTGGCAGTTTGTACTCCGTGACAAAAGAAACTGCCGATTATAGGTTACGCTTGACCTTAACAAAGCAGTCCAGATTAGTGGCCTGGAAACTGACCAAAGCCACTTGTAATTATTAAAATAATGATTATATAAATAAATGTAGAACGCCATAATGGGTTCTACTTAAATTAACTTGCTTAACAAAAGGAGTTTTTATGACTAATAGAGCAATTTCAATTTTCAATCAATTAAGGCCACTATCAGTAGGATTTGATGATGTGTTCAATCAATTTGAGCATATGTTAGATACAGATTTTACAAGTGTTCCTAACTACCCACCATACAATATCATTAAGACAGGTAAATATACCTATGATATACAAGTAGCACTTGCTGGTTATGGTAAGAAGGACATAGATGTGTCTTTTGAAAATAGCGTCTTAACCGTAAAGTCTGTAAAAGACAAAGATACAAAAGAGGTTGAGGACAATGATGGTGTACTTCATAAAGGTATTGCCAAAAGAAACTTTAGTAAATCTTTTACTATCGCTGATGATGTGGAAATCAAAGGTGCTGAGTTAAAAGATGGTCTTTTAGTAGTGTCAATGGAAAGAATTATTCCAGACCACAAAAAAGCTAGAAGTATTGAGGTAAAATAGATTAATTCTAAAGGGCGGAGAGCATTGACTTTCCGCCTTTTTTGTTATATAATGATATTATGTTTAGTTATCTAGGTGGTAAAAAATTTCAGGCAAAGTGGATTGCTTCACAGTTTCCACAACATAAAACTTATGTTGAGCCTTTTGGTGGTGCTTATTGGGTCTACTTCGTGGCCAATCATCAAATAGACCAAGCTCATATAAACATTTACAACGATTTCAATAAAGACATAGCCAATATATTTCATTGTGCTAGACATAAAGATAGAGCATTTTTAAAATCTCTTTTATCATACGAACCACAAAAGAGAGAATTATTTGATCAGTTTATATCTGATTTAACACCTTTCAATACTGATTTTGAATTAGGTGATGTAGAGAGAGCCACAAAATATATTTACTTACAATCTCAAAGTTTTAGTGGTAATACACTAAACGAGAAAACAAAATTTGTAGATTTAAAAGGTAAATACAAATCAAAGTATCAACATTTCATAGATAAGATTTCTAATAAGAAATGGTTGTATTTTATTCAAGGTATAACCAATGTTCACAACGAATCATACGATACTATAATTGATATGTATGATAAAGAAGATACATTATTTTATTGTGATCCACCATATTATAAAATGGAAGATTACTATGTACAAGATTTTCAAAGACACCAACATAAAGACTTGGCGGAAAAACTAAAAATTATAAAAGGTAAGTTTGTATTATCTTATTATGACTTTCCAGAGTTAGAGGAATGGTTTCCAAAAGACAAATATCATTGGGTAGAAAAAGAATTTAATAAACAAAACGCTAGTAAAAACAAAGGCGCTGGTAAGGGTAAAGAAGTATTAATTATGAACTTCAAACCAGCATTGACTTTGGAATAGTTTTGTGATATATTAATAATTGCGGATATAGTATAAAAGTATTATGAGAGATTTCCAATCTTTAGAACTTGGGGCAGTACCAAGTATCCGCTCCAAAATTAAATAAGGAATTATATATGAATATGAAAGTTAAAAATCACACATTTAAATTTAGAGTAGGTGATTCAGAGGAAAAAGGTGGTTGTACATTTATCGGTGGCGAATGGAAAGATGTATCAACAGACGAGTTATTTAAAGATAAAAAGGTAGTATTGTTTAGTCTACCTGGTGCTTTTACACCAACTTGTTCAGGCCAACAATTACCTTTCTATGACGAAATGTATAATAAATTTAAAGACAAAGGTATTGATGATGTTTATTGTATATCAGTAAATGACGCCTTTGTTATGAATGCTTGGGCTAGAGACCTAGGTATTAAAAATGTTAAAATGATACCAGATGGTTGTGGTACATTTACAAGTAATATGGGTATGTTAGTTGCTAAACCTAAACAAGGGTTTGGTATGAGAAGTTGGAGATATTCGGCACTAATCAATGACGGTGTTGTTGAAGTATTAAACGAAGAACCTGGATTTAATAACTTTTCAGATGACAACGACCCTTACGAAGTTTCTGATCCAGAAACAATGCTTAAGAGCATTGACAAATAAACTACAATATGTTAAACTACTATATAATATGAAAGAGGTGATTAAATTATGAATCTATCAAGTGATACGGTTGCTGTACTAAAAAACTTCTCTGACATTAATCAAAATATTTTGGTTAAGCCAGGAAACAAAGTACAAACAATCTCGACAATGAAAAATATTTTAGCAGAAGCTGAAATATCAGAAAAGTTTGATAGCGAATTTGCTATATATGATCTACCAGAATTTTTAAGAGCAGTTGAGTTATTTCAAAAGCCTTCTCTTAATTTTAATGGCGGTTCAAATGTACAGATTGCTGATAACAATTCAAAACAATCTATTAAATACTTTTTTGCTGACAAGTCTGTTATTGTGGCGCCTACTAAAAACATCACAATGCCAGATAAAGAAGTTACTTTTACTTTAAAAAAAGATGACTTTGCCAGACTTCAAAAAGGTGTTACAACATTAAATCTACCAGACGTTGCTGTAAAAGGTGATGGTAAATCAATTACATTGGTTGCTACAGATAAAAAGAATAAATCATCAAATGATTATTCAATATCTGTTGGTGAATCTGATAAGAAGTTTAATGCTTACTTTAAAGCAGAAAACTTTAAAATGGTATCAGATGATTATGATGTTGCTATTTCTAAACAAAAGATAAGTCATTTTGTTAATAGAAACAAACCTATACAATATTGGATAGCATTAGAACCCGACTCTGAATTTTAAGGGAGGTTGTAATGTCTGATTTTTTATGGGTTGAAAAATACCGTCCTAAGAAAATTAGTGAGTGTATTCTTACACAAGACTTAAAAGAAACATTTACTAACTTCATTAAACAAAAAGAAATACCTAATCTACTATTATCTGGTAGCGCTGGTATTGGTAAAACTACCGTAGCAAAGGCCTTATGTGAGGAAATTGGTGCTGATTATATTATCATTAATGGTTCAGACGAGGGCCGTCATATTGATACATTAAGACATCAAGTTAAAAACTTTGCCTCAACGGTATCTCTTACCGAAGAATCTAATCATAAAGTTGTTATAATAGACGAGGCAGATTATATGAACGCTGATAGTGTTCAACCTGCTTTAAGAAACTTTATAGAAACATTTTATAAAAATTGTAGATTTATATTTACTTGTAATTTTGTAAACAAGATTATACCAGCTTTACATAGTCGTTGTACCGTAATTAACTTTTCTATCACAAATGGTCAGAAAGTAAAGACGGCAATGGCCTTTATGAAACGAGTTGAAGGTATTTTAAAAGATGAAAAGATTGACTTTGAAAAGAAAGTCTTATCTGAACTAATACAAAAACACTATCCAGACTTTAGAAGAATATTAAATGAACTACAAAGATATTCTGTTAGAGGTAAGATTGATAGTGGTATCTTGTTCAGTATGTCAAATGAGAATATAAAAGAACTCACAACGTCATTAAAAGAAAAAAGATTTAATGATATGAGAAAATGGGTGGTTCAAAACCTAGATAAAGAGCCTTCTCATCTATTTAAAACCATCTATGATTCTCTATATTCTAGTTTAGATACAAAGTCTGTTCCTCAAGCTATACTAATACTAGCTGGTTATCAATATAAGTCTGCTTTTGTAGCTGACCAAGAAATCAATATGGTTGCTTGTCTTACAGAAATAATGGCTAGTTGTAAATTCAAATAAACTAAATATGAAAAAGAGAAACCCAATAGCACTTGAATTGAGATCGCCAAAGTACAAAGCAAAAGTGGTGAAGCCCAAAAAAGGTAAGGGAAGTTTTAAAAGGAATAGTAATGGCAAGAAAAACGCTGTTTAGAGTAGTTGTAGTTAAGATAAGAATGTGGTGGGCCGACTTTAGAGGTCATCACGGTAAAGTTTGGAACTATGAACCAGGAGACTATTATATGGGTAGTCACAAAGGACACACTAAACATAAAAGAAAATAATGTACGAATTGAAAGATTATCTCAACGCTATTAATTTTAGTAAAGAGAAGTTATTAGATACAGACGATATAGTGTGGGAAAAGAAGTACCCACCCTATATAATTAACAAATGCCTATCAATGCATTATGATTGTATTGCTCAGGCTAATGAGATTAACGGATTTCACTTTCTTCCAAAGAAGATACAATTTCATTTTTTGATAAATAGTATCCGAAAGAGAAAACGATTTGGCGGTAAATGGTTATCATCTACCAAATTGAAGAATTTAGAGTATGTAAAAAATTATTATGGATATAGCAATGAGAAAGCTAAACAAGCTCTCAACATACTAAACGACAAACAAATTGAAGAAATTAAATTGTCCTTGAATAAGGGCGGGAGAAAAAGAAAATGAGTGAACAAGAAATACAATGGTCGCCAGAAAGTATGTTAGAAGTAACAATCAAACAGCCAGACGACTTCCTAAAAGTTAGAGAAACTTTAACAAGAATCGGTGTAGCATCCAGAAAAGATAAAACACTATATCAATCTTGTCATATTTTACACAAACAAGGTAAATACTTTATAACACATTTTAAAGAACTATTTGCTTTAGATGGCAAAAAGGCCACATTAGTTGAGAACGATATTCAAAGAAGAAATACAATAGCAATCTTATTACAAGATTGGAACTTAATTGATATAGTTGAAAAAACAAATGTTGAAAACAAGGCGCCATTAAGTCAAATTAAAGTATTACCATTTAAAGAGAAAAAAGAGTGGACGCTATCAGCTAAATATAATATAGGTAAAAAGGTTGAAGACAAAAAAGAGGATGTAAAAGATAGCGACAATGGAAGTACCAAAGTTTAAAGAATTTATTACAGAAACAGATATAGGTCGTAAAGATAAACCTATGACCGTAGCTATTGTTACAGTAGCAGATTCAAAAGACCCTAAAGAAAATACAACTGCTGATCTTATAACTAAAGCGTGTAAGAAAAAAGGCATTAAATGTATTATTGTAAATACTAAATCTACAATCATAACTCAAAAAGACGAAGACAAAAACACCTTAACTGTTTACAACTATGATGGTAAACAAGCTGAACACACTTTTACAGGTAGAGATACCGTTTGTATAGTTAGAGGTGGTGCTTTAGAAGATGAGGCAGGATTATCTATTATATCTGCTTTTCAAAACTCACAAGCATTTATGATGAACACAAGAGCAGCTATGCTAACTTGTGACAATAAATTAACAACAGCTTTACTATTTGAAAAGTATGGCCTTCCAACACCAAGAACAGCATACATTTCAAACGAAAGCAATATTAAAACTGCTTTAGATATGATTGGTGCTAAATTTCCAATTATTCTAAAGACATTAACAGGAACACAAGGCGTAGGCGTTATCAAAATAGAAAGTTACGAAGGCCTTGTGGCTACTGTACAGGCAATGTGGAAATTAGAAGCTGAACTTTTAATACAAGAATATATGCCTAGTGATTTTGATGTAAGAACTTTTTGTATTGACAATAAAATATTTGCTAGTACAAAGAGAACTCATAGTAGTTATGACTTTAGGTCTAACACACACAGAGGTGCTGAGGCAGAGCCATACATTTTAAGTAAAGAAGAAAAAGAAATAGTATTAAAAGCGGCTAGAGTATCCAGAGCATATATGGTTGGCGTTGATCACATTATACACAAAGGTAAACCATATCTATTAGAAATTAATGGTAGTCCAGGATCAGGTGCTGATTACGAGGGTTACCAACACAAAGATTATTATTCAGATTCAGAACCATCTGGTAGAATAGATGGCGAAGAAATGATGTCAAACGTAATAGATTGGGTAAAAGACAGAGCTCATTGGGATAGACAATCACTTATAGAATGTGGTTGGTTAGAAACGGTAGATTTAGATGAAGTAGGTAAAGTAAGATGTAAGTTTGATACAGGTAACGGTTCAAAGGCCTGTGCTTTACACGCCGATAAAATTTTAGAAGATGGTAAGATTGTTAAATGGAAATACAATGGTAAAACTTTTACTAAACCTAGACACGGTACAAGTAAAGTATTCAGAGCAAATGCTGAGGGAGAAGAGCCATCTGAAACACGACCAACAATTCTTTTGGATATTACATTTAATGGTTTCACGTATAAAGATATAGAAGTAGGTTTAGACCAAAGACCAAGATCAGGTTCAGACTTATTAGTAAACAGAGATTTAATGCGATTAATGAATATTAGTGTCAACTCTAATAGAACATTTGCATTAAGTAAACGATTGAAACCGGTAGAAAAAGACGGTAAAAAGACTAAAGTTGGCTTTGAAAAGAAATAACATTGCCTTTACTAGGTAATTGTGTTATATTATAAACAATAAGGAGAAATATTATGTCAAGTGAAATTAAGATGTTAAGACTATCTACTGGCGAAGATGTTATTGCTAAAGTAGGTGAAAACGACCAAGGTATAAGTTTAAACAAAGCTTTTGTAATTATACCTCAACAAATGGGTCCAGGAAAACCAGTACAATTGATGATGTCATTGTATAATGCTTTTGGTAAAAGTGAAACTATTACAATATCAAAAGATAAAATTGTTTTTATTACTGAACCTAAAGATGAGATATTAAAATCTTACGAACAAAATACAAGTAGAATTATTACTTCAACACCCGGTTTAATTACAGAAAATACAGTACCTAAACTTTAATGATTACGGTCTATTTTATGAGAGGGCAGGAAAAGATTCCTGTTCAAGTTGAAGAAGGTATGTCTTTGATGGAGGCGGCTAGAGATTTTGCTAAAACATCAATAGATGAAATACCTGCTGATTGTTCAGGTTGTTGTGCCTGTGCCACTTGTCACGTTATTATAGACAGAGAGTGGATAGTTAAAGTAGGTGAGGCAGATTATGATTCTGCTGAAACAGAATTAATTGAGTATGAAAAAAACTATGATCGTATGAGAAGTAGATTAGCTTGTCAAATTCAATTAGAAAAAAAACACAATGGTTTGATAGCACACTTGCTTGATAATCATAAATTGTAAGGGGGATTAGCTCAGTTGGGAGAGCGCCTGATTTGCATTCAGGAGGTCGCAGGTTCGATTCCTGTATCCTCCACCAAAATTTATTATGATCTTAAAAATATTAAACAAATACGAAGCTGCTCAATTTGTTTCTACTAGACATTATTCAGCAGTAATGCCTAGACTTACAAAATATTATTTCGGTTATTATGTAAAAGATAAGTTGTTAGGTGTTATAACTTTTGGCTGGGGCACTAGACCAAAACACACAATACAAAAATTGTTTCCTAGTTTAGACACAAAAGATTATTACGAGATTGGCAAAATGTGTTTAGATGATATTTTACCAAAAAACTCTGAATCACAATTATTATCAAAGTCTATTGATTGGTTAAAAAAGAACACAAATATAAAATATCTATTTACTTGGGCAGATGGTATTGTTGGTAAACCAGGTTATGTGTATCAAGCAGCTAACTTTTTATATGGTGGTTTTTCAATTACAGATACTTATATTTCTAAATCTGGCGAAAAGATACATCCAAGAACTATACAAGGCCAATTACCTAACAAAGAGGGTTTAAAATATGGTCATAGACCAAACCCTAAACAACTAATAGAATTAGGTTTAAGTAGAGTAAAAGGTAAACAATTTAGATATATCTACCCTATGTCAAAAAAATATAGAAAGTATTTGAAAAAGTCCACCGTAAAATGGTCTACTAATTACCCTAAACATAAAGATTTAATATGGTACATAAAGAAACCAGGTGAAAAAGATTATAAAGAAACTACATCAATACCATTTGACTTATCTAAAGAAATGGTGTATAATAAAAAGAATGTTGAATCATATAAAAGAGGTACTTTAAGTGAATTTCTATAAATCAGTTATTGAACATAGAGGTAAATTACTTGTTCGTGGTATTCACGGCGGTAAAGACTATAAAGAAAAGATAGACTTTAGTCCTACTTTGTATGCTTTAACACAACAAGAAACTGAATATAAAAATTTACAAGGTCAATATCTAAAATCTATTACATTTAAAAACATAGAATCTGCTCGTAAGTTTAGACGAGAAGTTGTAACACAAAACTCGCCAATCTATGGACTTGAAAGATACCATTATCAATATATTGGTAAAGAGTTTACTAAAAATATACAATGGTCAAAAGAGTTTATTAAAATCTTTACACTTGATATAGAGACTAGTTGCGAAAATGGTTTTCCAGATGTAGAAAATCCTATTGAAGAACTACTTTGTATTACAGTTAAAAATCAAACTAACAAACAGATTATTACTTGGGGTGTGGGCGACTTTAAGACCGATAGAACAGATGTAACTTATGTGAAATGTAAGAATGAAAAAGAACTTATATTTGAGTTTATGAAATTCTGGTTAAAAAATTATCCAGATATTATTACAGGTTGGAATACAAAGTTTTTTGATTTACCTTACTTAATGAATAGAATTAAACTAATAGCTGGCGATAAAGTTGCTAGTAGAATGTCGCCTTGGAATTTAATACAAAGAGAAGAAATACAAGTAAGAGGCAGAACTCAAACTGTTTATGACTTATATGGTATTACTAATTTAGATTACCTTGACTTATACAAATGGTTTATACCACAAAGACAAGAGAGTTATAAACTTGACTTTATTGGTCAACTAGAACTTGGTCGTGGTAAAGATGAAATGCCATACCCTACATTTAAAGAATGGTACGAGAAAGACTTTCAATCATTTGTTGATTACAATATACAAGACGTAGAAATCGTTGATGGCCTAGAAGATAAACTAGGTTTAATTGACCTATCATTAACTGTTGCCTATGAAAGTAAAGTAAACTATGGTGATATATTTTCACAAGTTAGAGTATGGGATACTTTGATAGCAAATCATTTAATGAAAAAAAATATATGTGTACCTCCTAGAGAAGAACATATAAAAGAGACGAAGTATGAAGGCGCTTATGTAAAAGAGCCTCAACTTGGTCAGCACAAGTGGGTTGTTTCGTTTGATATTAACTCCCTATATCCACATATTATCATACAATATAATATTTCTCCAGAAAAGATATTAGGCGTTAAATCATCTGGCGTTTCCGTAACAAAGATGTTATCAAACCAAACACCACTTGCTCATTTAAAAACAGAGGGTGCTTGTATTACACCTAATGGTGCTATGTTTAAAAACGATAGTCAAGGTTTCTTACCTGAAATGATGGAAACAATGTACAATGAGCGTGTTATTTACAAGAACAGAATGTTAAAAGCAAAACGAGAATATGAAAAAACTAAAGACCCTAAACTTGTAAAAGAAATATCTCGTTGTCATAATATACAATGGGCAAGAAAGATTGCCTTAAACTCAGCTTATGGTGCTGTTGGTAATCAATACTTTAGATATTATGATGTAAGACAGGCAAGTGGTATTACAACTGCTGGCCAGTTTATTATTAGATTTATAGAAAGCAAAGTTAATGAATACTTAAACAGAATATTACAGACACACGACAAGATAGATTATATCGTGGCCTCAGATACAGATTCAATTTATGTTACACTTGACAAGTTAGTAGAAAAAACTTGTGAGGGTAAAACTAATGACCAAATATGTAATTTTATTGACAAGGTTGTTGGCAGTAGAATAGAACCATTTTTAGAAAAATGTTTTGGTGAATTATCTGATTACACAAATGCCTTTAAAAATTGTATGGTGATGAAAAGAGAAGTTATCGCCGACAAGGGTATTTGGGTGGCCAAAAAGCGGTATATGTTAAATGTACTAGATGAAGAAGGCGTGAGACTCTCTGATCCAAAGTTAAAACTTATGGGTATAGAAGCTGTCAAGTCTAGTACACCGCAGGTCTGTCGTGGTAGAATTAAAGAGGCGATTAAAATTATTATGTCTAAAGAACAATCAGACTTACATAAGTTTATTGCTGACTTTAAAAAAGAGTTTTTACAAATGCCTGCTGAGGCAATATCGTTTCCTAGAAGTTGTAATAACATTAAAAAATATAGAGACAATAATAGTGTGTTTATCAAAGGTACACCAATACACGTTAAAGGTGCTTTGATTTACAATTATCAACTAAAACAATTTAATCTAGGTAGAAAATATCCTTTTATACAAGATGGTGATAAGATTAAGTTTCTTAAATTATTAGAGGCAAATCCATTTAAGTTTGATGTAATAAGTTATATGACAAAACTACCAACAGAATTTAAATTAGAACAATACATTGATTACGAACTACAATTTGAAAAAACATTTTTAGATCCAATGAGATTTATATTACAAGCAATAGGTTGGAAACACGAACCAACAGCAAATTTAGAGGCATTTTTTCAATGATATCCACTTTATTTTTATCTTTAATATCTGTTCATTGGGGTTTTGCTACAGGAGCTATATTGGCCAGTAGAACGGATTGGTCGTTTCCAAGATTTCTAATTATAATTTTACTTATTAAAATATTTACAATGTCTTATGCTACACAAAACTAAAAAATTTAATAAAATCATTAAAGCAGACAGTTTAGAACACTTAAAAACTTTAGACGATAATGTTTTTGATTCGTGTGTGACAGATCCACCTTATCATTTAACATCTATTGTAAAAAGATTTACAAATGGACCAGCTGCTAAACACGGTAAAGATGGTTCTTTTAACAGATTGTCAAAAGGGTTTATGGGGCAAGAATGGGATGGTGGTGATATTGCTTTTCAAAAAGAATTTTGGGAACAAGTATATAGAACTATAAAACCAAAAGGTGTGTTATTAGCTTTTGCTGCTACAAGAAATTATCATAGAATGGCAGTGGCTATAGAAGACGCTGGTTTTGAAATTTTTGATATGATTAATTGGGTATATGGTAGTGGTTTTCCTAAAAGAAAAAACTTACTAAAACCAGCACACGAACCTATTGTTATGGCAAGAAAAGGTGTTAATAAAGATTTAAATTTAGATGAATGTAGAGTACCTTTAGATGAAAATGACGACCCTAAAAATTGGCATAGTAATAGAGATAAAAAAGAATATAAAAACACAGAAAATATATTTAAGTTAGGTATGAAAAATATATCATCTAAACAAAATGATAAGGGTAGATATCCTTCAAACTTTATACACGATGGATTAAATGAAGATTGGTCAAAATATTTTTATTGTACAAAGGCAAGTAAAAAAGAAAAAGATGGCACAGATCACCCTACTGTAAAGCCTTTAAAATTAATGAGGTATCTAGTCAGATTAGTCACACCAAAAGATGGTTTAGTATTAGATCCATTTGCTGGTACAGGAACAACAGGTGAGGCTGCCTTACTAGAGAATAGAAATTATTACTTAATAGAAAAAACAAAAAAATATCTATCTGTTATAGAAGATAGATTAAACAAACACAATAGGCACTTTTTATGACACCAATAATAGCGATAGCAATAAGTTTAATACCAATTTTATTAATGGTTGGACTAATGGTAATGTGGAACAATGAAGACCCTAAATAGAGAACAGGCACTATATTGTGCTAAAATATTTAACGATTATTTTGGCCAGTTTAATAGGATAGATGAGTATATGAGAGACCAAAAGATGTCTCAATTAAATGATACTATCTCTGCTAGTTTACCTGGTATGGGTCCTGAAACAGAAATATTTGATAACTTTGATATGAGTCCACAAGATATGGACTTTGATATTGTTGAACCAGATAATACAACATTTGATTCATTTTTAAATCTAATATCTTCACACACTAATATGTCAAGTGTGCCTGGCAAAAATCTAAAGATAGGTGTAAAAGAAAAAAATACTAATAAGTGGGTAGGTTTTATTAGATGTGGCTCGCCTGTTATTAATATGAAACCACGAAATGTTTTATTAGGTAATGTACCAGAGTTGGTAACATTTAATAAGACTTCTATTATGGGTTTTGTAATAGTACCAGCACAACCATTTGGTTATAATTATCTTGGTGGTAAACTATTGGCTGCCATATGTTGTAGTCATTGGGTAAGAGAAAAATTAAATAACAAGTATGGTATGAACTTATCATTATTTGAAACAACAAGTTTATATGGTAATAGTAAATCATCTAGTCAGTATGATGGTATGAAACCTTATTTAAGGTACAAAGGCCTAACTGATAGTGACTTTATACCTTTAATACACGGTAAACCTTTCCACGACTTATCATCTTTTGTTCAACAACACGTAGGCAAATTAATTAAAGATGACGCCTCTAGTAGAAAGTTAAAATTAACACAAGCTATTATAGGTTTAGTTAAAAGAAGTTTAGACGGTAACGATTTAGATATGTTTAATACAACCATTGTTAATGCTAAAAAATTAACAGAAAGAAAAAGATATTACAGTTGTAATTATGGTATTAAGAATTATATAGATATTGTAAATGGTAAAACAAAAGACATTATCAAAGACGATAACTACGATAAGTATAACCTAAATAATATTATAGAGTGGTGGAAAAAGAAAGCGACCAACAGATATAATAATTGTAAGAATGATAATCGCTTGAGAAAAGAACTTGAAATATGGTCACCAAATGCTAAAATACAAATTATCAGATGATTACAAAAAAGAGTTACGAAGATTTAAAAGAATATTGGGACTATCAAAGGAAGATTGCCTATAACAAAGAAATGGTTATGAATATGGCAGAGCAATTTGAGGGTAGAGTATATAATGATTTTGGTATGGTAAGTATAGATGAAATGAAAAACTTACTATGGACTAGAGTTAAGCCTGAAGATTACGAAGAGCCTAGAAAAGGTTGGGTACCTGAGGATCCTAAATTAAGATTTGAGGGTGAAGGTTCAGCCCATATGCCAAAATTAGATTTTGAATTTCCGAAAACCAGAAGTGGTAGACCGGTAGTATTGAGAGCAAAAAAAAATGATAAAAGTATTTGACGACATTGTAGATATATTTGACCAAGAAATAATTAAACATCAAGTTATGAACGAGTCTTGGTTTCAATACGCAGATGATGTTTCAATAAAAAATAATCAACATCAAAGACGACCAGGTTTTAAACACATATTTGATTTAGATGTATTACACGATAGTATAAAAAAAGTAGTCAATAATTGTAGTAAAAAAATAGGCAGAAAACCCATACAATTAGTTGATCAGTTAGTTGGCGATAAGATAATGGAGGCTAGGTCTTTCTTACAATTACCATTAAATACAGATTTTGCTGGCACAGGTGTTGATACTCCTCATTTAGATAGATTTGAACCACATTTAGTATATCTATATTATGTGTGTGATAGTGATGGTGACACTATAATATATGATTATAAAACAGAGAAAGAGGGTGATGTGCCTTTCTTTGAAGATATAAAAGAATTAAAGAGAATTACACCAAAACAAGGTAGAGTTGTAGTGTTTGATGGTATGTATTGGCACACGGCTGAACAACCTAAAAAAGATGTGAGGTGTATCTTAAATTTTAATATAAGTAGTAATGGGACTTGACTTTATAAGAACAATGATATATAATAATAACAATAAATTTATGGAGGAATTGATATGAGTAATTTTCTAAAAGATATAATCAAAGAAACAGGTAATGAATACGCCACACTTGTTAGTGAGGGTGTTGATTCGGCAGACGTAACAAGTTTCATAGATACAGGTTCTCACTCTTTTAACGCTTTACTATCAGGTAGTATATACGGTGGTATGCCTGGAAATAAAATAACAGCAATCGCTGGTGAGGCCGCTACAGGTAAAACATTTTTCGCTTTAGGTATTTGTAAACATTTTTTAGATACAGATAAAGACGCTGGTGTAATTTACTTTGAATCAGAAAGTGCTATCTCAAAAGATATGATTGAAGGCCGAAGTGTAGATAGTAAAAGAATGGTCATAGTGCCAGTTGCTACAGTACAAGAATTTAGAGCACAATCAATTAAAATTATAGACAAATATTTAGAACAACCAGAGGCAAGTAGAAAACCTTTAATGTTTGTATTAGATAGTTTAGGTATGTTATCTACTACAAAAGAAATGGAAGATACAGCTGCTGGTAAAGAAACAAGAGATATGACTAGATCACAAATAGTCAAATCTACTTTCAGAGTTTTAACACTTAAACTAGGTAAAGCAAATATACCTATGATTATGACCAATCACACTTATGATGTCATTGGTTCTATGTTTCCACAAAAAGAAATGGGTGGCGGTTCAGGTCTGAAATACGCTGCTTCATCAATCATCTATTTAAGTAAACGTAAAGAAAAAGACGGTACAGAGGTAGTTGGTAATATCATACATTGTAAAAATTACAAATCAAGGTTAACAAAAGAAAACGCACAAATAGATGTCAAATTAACTTACAAAAAAGGTTTAGACAAATACTATGGTCTTATTGGTCTCGCTGAAGAAGGCGGTATCTTTAAGAAAGTATCCACAAGATACGAAATGCCAGATGGTTCTAAAGTTTTTGGTAAGAATATAAATGACGATCCTGAAAAGTATTTTACAAAAGAGGTATTAGATAAGATAGATGAAATCGCCAAAAGAAAATTCTCCTACGGATCAGACGAAGAATAAAAGATATATCTTTGCTCAAAGACAAGGTGATGACTTTAGTTGTATAAAGTTATTAGAGGGTCAATATGAGGGTATTATCTATAAGTATGATAACGTAAAGTTTTCATCAACAGAAAATGCTACTGGCCAGATACCTTTAAAGTTTACTTATGATATTATGGTAAATCCTAATAAAGAAGATGTAAAATCAGATGACTTTAGAAATTATATCGGCGACATATTAATAGAGTGTGTTGAAGAACAATTAAAAAATGGTACTTTTAATATAGATGACAAATAATTATATTTCAATATATGATAATGCTTTAGACAAAAAATATTGTGATCATTTAATAAAAAAATTTGAACTTCATAAAGAACATCAAAAAAAAATACAAAGTAATACTTACTCATTTACTGAAATCAATATGAATCAACACAATGATTGGAAAGATTATATAAAAGTTTTGATGACACAATTGTATAAAAAATATATTGAAAAATATGTGAAAGATAATAATATAAATTTAAATCAACAATGGCCAGAAAAGTATGCTTTTGAAGAAATTAGATTTAAAAAATATGAAGTAAACAATACTGATCAATTTAAAGAGCACGTAGATGTCAAAGATTATGACACTACGAAAAGATTTTTAGTTTTCTTTTTGTACTTAAATGATAATGAGGGTGGTGAAACTACGTTTCCTGACTATGATATTAAAGTACAACCAAAAGCAGGCAGAATGTTAATGTTTCCACCAAACTGGACATACAAACATAAAGCAAATAAACCTATAAATCAACCAAAATACATATTAGGGAGCTATTTACATTATGCCTAAATTTGTTAAAGTAAGTGATTCTAAACTACCTATTGAAGAATTACATTTAGGTTTTTTAAATTATAAGTTAAGAAACGAGTTTGGATTTTTAGAGTCATCTAAAACCAATGTACCTTTAAATAATAAAGATGAAATTATACCTATGTACACTTACCCTTGCTATGAATATTTAAATAGTATAGATTGGAAAAATGCTGATGTATTTGAATATGGTTGTGGTTATAGCACCATCTGGTGGAAAGGTAAAAATGTAAATTACATAGGTGTTGAAGACGATAAAAAATGGTATGATACTTTAAAAAAAAATCAGCCAAACATACAACTAAAAGAAGATTTAAAAGACTATGTAAATTTAATTTATGAAACAGATAAAAAATTTGATGTCATAGTTATTGACGGCCAAGGTAGATTTGATTGTGTAAAACCAGCATTAGATTGTATAAAAAAAGATGGTATGATTATATTGGATAATAGTGATTGGCATACTAACACAAAAGAACAATTAGATAATTCTGACTTAATACCAATACACTTTCACGGATTTAAAGCTCTCCACATTGACTCTGAAACAACTTCGTGTTATATTAGTAGAGATTTCAAAAGAAAAGCAAAATCTATTTTACCAATGGGTGGTACAAAAAGAGAACAACACGTTGTAGATACAAAGCAAATATGAATAACGAAAGAATAGAAATAACAATATTACGAAACTTCTTTTTCAATGAAGATTTTACTAGAAAGGCTTTGCCTTTTGTAAAGTCAGATTATTTTTCAAATAGAATTGAAAAACTATTATACGAAGAAGTATATACCTTTGTAGAGAAATATAAAAATTTACCTACAAAAGAAGCTATCTTAATAGAAATTAATAGACGTAAAGATATTAATGATGATGAACTAAAACTTATTAAAGATTTATTAAATACATTATCAAGCGAAGAAGTAGATTTACAATGGTTGTTAGATACAACTGAAAGATTTTGTAAAGACAGAGCAGTACATAATGCTGTGTTATCTGGTATTAAAATATTAGATGGTAAAGATAAACAACAACAGCCAGAGGCCATACCAAGTATATTAAGTGAGGCATTGGCTGTAAGTTTTGACAATCATATAGGACACGATTATATTGGTGACGCTGAAGATAGATTTGAATGGTATCATACAAAAGAAAAGAAATATAAGTTTGACTTATCTTTCTTTAATAGAATTACAAAAGGCGGTGTACCAAGTAAAACATTAAACATTGCTCTTGCTGGTACTGGTGTTGGTAAATCTTTGTTTATGTGTCATTGTGCTAGTCACTTTTTAAATGAAGGACTAAATGTGTTGTATATTACTTTAGAAATGGCTGAAGAAAGAATTGCTGAAAGAATAGACGCCAATTTATTAGATGTAACTATTGATGATTTACACTCAATGCCTAAACAATTATATGATGACAAGATGAATAAGTTAAGAAGTAAAACTGCTGGTAAATTAATTATCAAAGAATATCCAACTGCTTCAGCACATAGTGGTCATTTTAAATCATTGATAAACGAACTAGCATTAAAGAAAAGTTTTAAACCAGATGTGGTCTTTATTGACTATTTAAATATATGTGCTTCAAGTAGATTTAAAGGTGGTAACATATCATCTTATTTCTATATTAAAGCAATCGCTGAAGAATTAAGAGGTTTAGCAGTAGAACACAATGTACCTATTTTTAGTGCCACACAAACAACAAGAACTGGTTATGTATCAACTGATATTGGTTTAGAAGACACAGCAGAGTCTTTTGGTTTACCTGCTACTGCTGACTTTATGTTTGCTTTACAATCAAATGAAGAACTAGAGTCATTAGGACAAATGAAAGTAAAACAATTAAAAAATAGATACAACGACCCTAGTATGAACAGAGCATTTATTGTAGGTGTTGATAGAGCAAAAATGAGATTATATGATGTGGAAAATGTAGCACAGAATATAGTAAATAAGAACCAAACAAAAGAAGAAGAAAATTATCCTACACCAGAGTCGGCGTATGAAAAGTTTTCAGACTTTAAATTATAGGAGATGATATGGCAAAATTCGTAACATTTAAAAATGCTAATCCACCTTATGAAGGCACACCAATATTAATTAATACAGATCACATTATATCTGTTTATGAAGATTTAACTGCCGGTAAAAAGGTGGTTCTATGGACAAAAGATAATTTTTGGCACGTAGAAGATACGATAGAAGAAGTTTTTGATAAACTAGGACTAGAGTATAAAAGAGATAAAAAGGAGATACAATGATACCCGGTAATTTATTTACAATACCAATGTGGTCTATACCTACATTAAACTTCTCTAAAAAAAAGAAACAATTAGATAAGTTAGTAAAAAGTTTTCCAGAGACAAAACAAGAATTACAACCTTTCTCTACAAACAGACAAAGTGATAGACCTGGTTTTATTCAGGCTTTTTCTCATATTATGGAACAAGAGTTAGTGATGTTATCAAATAAACTTAAAAAGAATATTCGTATAGAAGATATTTGGTCGGTAACATACAAAAAAGGTGATTATCATACACCACATAATCACGGTGCTATGGGTTTGACAGGCATTTTATATTTAACTATGCCTAAAGGAGCTCCTGTAACACAATATTTACAACCTTGGAATGATTGGCAAACGGATAGAACAATATATTATCCATTACCAGTTGTTGAGGGTATGATAGTAGTTGTTCCTAAATTTGTTAGACACTTTACAGAGCCAAATACATTAACAAAAGTAAAAAGAATAATTAGTTGGGATATGAATTTAATAAATGCCTAAAAAACAAAAAGTTAAATTTCACAGAGGCGATAAAAGGCCAAATAATCTACAACCTAACTTATCATACACTAAAAAGATGGTAAAAAAGAAGAAGAACATCTATTGGCAAGTGATAGAAAAACCTAATAACAACGTTGTAGCTGAGTATTTTTTTGAAGAAGACGCTCACAAATTAGTCAAATTTCAAAACAAAAACAAGGTATGGCAATCAAATGGTGGAATACCAAAATTTTTATGGACAAGAATTTAGTTATATAAATATAATAAACAATTGATTTATATGGACAACGTGATTATAGTTATGGGAAAAATGAGAGAAAAATGTTTAGTTTTAAGGGATTTTTTACAAAGGAGAAGAATACACATTTAGAACACCTGGAAGACGATATAATTAATCGTGGTACAAAGGGTGGTCGTAATGCTGTAAACTTCTTAAAATCAGTACGAAATATGCTTGCCGGTTCTTCAGGCAAGAAAGTCAATATGTCCGTCAAATGGGACGGAGCACCAGCTATAATCTGTGGAATCAATCCAGAAAACGGCAAATTCTTTGTTGGCACAAAGGCCGTCTTCAATGTTACACCTAAAATAAATTATACAAGTGGTGATGTTAGAAAAAATCATAGTGGTCAATTAGCCAATAAACTTTCAATTGCTTTAAGAGAACTAGCAAAATTAAACATATCAGGTATTCTACAAGGTGATTTTTTATTCTCAAAATCAGACTTAAAATCAGTAAGTATTGATGGCGAAAATATGATAACTTTTACACCTAATACCATAACATATGCCGTACCTACAAATTCAAACATAGGTAAAAGAATAAGAAGAGCAAGAATGGGTATTGTATTTCATACTTCATATTCAGGCAAGACAATGAAAAGTTTAAAAGCAGGTTTCGGAACGGTATCAGGTCGTTCAGGAATATCTTCCGTGTTTTTAGCTGACGCTGCTTACAGAGATGTAAGCGGCTCTGCTAAATTAACAAAATCAGAATTATCAAGTTTTGACGCCAGAATTAGAATGGCCGAAGGCTCTTTACTAAAAGCAGGACCTATGTTAGATACAATGAATGTATCAGATAGTTTTTCAGTAGGCTTTAGATTAAAAACTTTCTTCAATCATTATATAAGAAACACACAAGGTCATATGGCTAAGGTAAAAACTTTAGTAGATATGTTTAGAGATTATTACGAGAGTTTTTTAAAGTCTGAAATAGACACTAGAAAAACAGAAAGTGGTAAGAAAAAATATAAAGATTTACTAGAAACAAATTTAAGATTTATAGATAAAAATAAACAATCACTTTACTTTGCTATCGCCTCACACGTCTCTTTACAAAATGCTAAAAACTTTTTAGTAAGTAAGTTAAGTGAAATACAAAGCATTGGTCATTTTTTAAGAACACCAAATGGTTATAAGGTAACGGCACCTGAAGGATTTGTGGCAGTTGATAGAGCTGCTGGTGCTGTAAAATTAGTAGATAGATTAGAATTTAGTAGAGCAAACTTTACGGCTGAGAAAGATTGGGTAAAAGGATAATGAAAAAAACTTTAGACGAAATTAGACAATATATCAACGAGGGTGTTTATGATCCTGGTATATTTAAAGCTTTCTTTTTAGCAGGTGGTCCTGGTTCAGGCAAGACTTTTGTAACTCAAACTGCTTTTGCTGGTACAGGTTTAAAAGTTGTAAACTCTGATAGTGTATTTGAAAGAGGTTTAAAAAAAGCAAATTTATCTTTAAAAATGCCAGATGAAGAAGAATACTTTAGAAATATAATTAGACAAAGAGCTAAATCAACAACAGGTACAATATTAGATACTTATGTTGAGGGTAGATTAGGTTTAGTTATAGACGCCACAGGTAGAGATAAAAATGTAATACAAAGACAACACGCTATGCTTTCAAATATTGGCTACGATAGTTATATGATATTTGTAAACACAAGTTTAGATGTGGCTTTAGAAAGAAATAAAGGTAGACCTAGATCAATACCAGAATACATTGTAAAAAATAGTTGGAATACTGTTCAACAAAACATTGGCCAGTTTCAAAGAATTTTTAGTCCTAATAAAATGTTAATTTTAGATAACAATAGAAGTGAAAAAGAATTAGTATCTTCTACTGTAAATCAAGCTGCTAAATTTATTAGAGGTAGATTAAGAACTAAACCACAAAATGGTATCGCAATGTCTTGGATTAAAAAAGAACTAGAATTAAAGAAAAGAATATGATAGATTTTAAACAATTTATGAACTTAACTGCTCAAAGAAAGTGCCCACCTGGTTTTAGGTTTGATGAGAAACTAAAAGTATGTGTGCCAAAAGGCCAAGGTAGATACTATGGTGCTTATGGATTTGGTGTTTCTAAAAATCAAAATGCTTCAGGCGAAACAGAAAATGGTGAAACAGAAAATGGTAATGCTGATACTAGTAATTTATCAGGCAATGGTAACGGCAACGGTAATGGTGGAAACGGACAATGAAATTTAAAGATTATTTAAAAGAGGCAGTCATTGATATACCTAGAAACGGTTACGCTAAAGGTGTATTTGATGAGGCCGATACAGATAATCCAAAAATAAAAGATAGTGTAAAATCTATAATAGATGGCGTACTACAAAAGATAGAAGATAACGAAGGCTACTCAATACTAAAAACAGGCTTGATTGGTTCTATATTAACAAAGAGATATAGAAATGACGCTGACTTGGACATTAATGTATTGTTTAGTGTGCCACCTGAAAAACAAGAAGAAGAAAGATTAAGACTATCTAAAAAATATTTGTCTGCTGATTCACCTGTAAAAATACAAGGTAAGTTAATACCAGATACAGACCACCCAATTAACTTTTATTTCATAACAGATAAACAAACTTATGATGAACAAGAAAGTAAAGCTGACGCTGTATTTGACATAGAAAATAATCAGTTTGTAAAAAGACCTAAAGAATTTACTTTTGATCCAGATTTGTATGTAAACGATTTCAATAGAAAAGTACAAGAATTAGATGTTGTAAAAGGCGAACTAAAAAGAGATATTATAGATTACAATGAATTAAAAGACCTATCAACAAATGATGTTTTAAACTTACAAGATAAAATTAAAGATAAGTTAGAAGAAATAGAAGACAGTATTAAAGACATTGTAAAAATAGGAGATACTGTTGACGCTGAAAGAAGAGCGGCTTTTGATAGTGATATGTCGCCAGATGAGATTAGACAATACGGTATTAAAAATAGATTACCAAAAGCTGTTATCTACAAGATGTTAGAAAAATACCATTACTTAAAATTCTACAAGTATTGTAAAAAGATATTAGAAGATGGCGTAGTAACTGACAAAGAAATAGACGACTTACATATAAATGAGGAATTAAGAGGTGGCATTTTTAGTGTTTGGGACACTTTAATTAGAAAGACGGTAAAAGCTCCTAGAATTAAATCTGCTTTACAATTATATTTAAAATATTTAAGACAAGGTATAAAAGACGCTAAAAACAAAGCTGCTCAACACGCAGGTTTAGGTTATAGAGAATTTGGTTTAGCCGTTGTTGACGCTGGTTTACCAGAAAACTTTACAACGGAACAAAGAGAAGGCAACTCTGTAGCATTTACTTTTGGTAGATTTAATCCACCGACAATTGGCCACGAAAAATTAATTAATAAAGTGGCACAACAACCAACTGACAAATACTTTATATATTTAAGTAGATCACAAGATAAAAATAAAAACCCATTAACACCTAGAGATAAACTAGATGTTATGAAAAAGATGTTTCCTAGACACGCTAGAAATATAGTAGTTAATCCTACTAATATGGTTTTAGATTTAGCAACAGATTTATACAATAAAGGTTTTACAAGATTAATTATGGTCGCTGGTAGTGATAGAGTAAGAGAATTTGAAGGTATCTTAAAAAGATATAATGACAAAAGAAATAGACACGGTTACTATAACTTTGATAAGATAGATGTAGTATCAGCAGGTGAAAGAGATCCGGATGCTGAAGGCGCTACAGGTATGAGCGCTAGTAAAATGAGAGCAGCTGCTGAAAAAGGAGATGTTACATCATTTAAATTAGGATTACCTACTTCATATAAAAGTCAAGCAGATAATTTAATGAAAAAAGTTAGAAAAGGTATGGCCTTGGCAGCTTCTTATGGAGCTTTAGGTCAAGTACACGGTGTAAACTATAAACCAATTGCTAACTTAAATGAATACGAACAACAACAAATTAGAGATTTATATATTAGAGAAATGATCTTTAATATAGGCGACAAAGTTGATTATGTAAAAGAAGACGTACAAGGTAAAGTCGTTAGACGAAGTACAAACTATGTCGTATTAGAAGACAACAATAACAATTTACACAAAGCTTGGATATGGGATTGTTTACCTATATCCGCAGATAGAGAGGTAGAAGTGAGAGAACACAATTTAGATGTTGATTATGGTTTCAAAGCCGTATCACAGGTTGAAGAAGATTTAGACGCTCAACCACAAGATAAAGACGTTAAAAAGAAAAAAGGTACACAACCTAAAAAGTATTACAAACAGTTATCTAAAGATGTAAAAGATAAAAGAGCAGACTTTTTTAAAAAGAATAAAGATAATAAAGAAGCACCAGGCGATAAAGACGCAAAAACAAAACCAAGTATTCACACACAAAAATATAAGAAGATGTATGGTGAGATAAAGAAAAATTTAATGAATGCTTGTTGGACTGGTTACAAACAAGTAGGTATGAAAAACAAGGGTGGTAAACAAGTACCTAATTGTGTACCAGAGTCAATGTCAATAGAAGACGCTAAACAGGTAGAGGGTTATGTATCAGAATCATACGAAATAGGTGCTGATTACGCTAATCATACTAAAGAAGTAACTCCTGGTCAGAAATCAGAAGCTAAACCAGTTGACGCTAAAGACAGAGGAAAACCAGATGATAATGTTAAAAAAGAAGATATTGAAAAATGGTCTTTTTCAGATGAAACAATAGATAAATATAAGAAAAGATACGCTGATGAATGGCGTGAAAGATTGGACGAAGTAGTCCAGAGAATGATGGAAAAACTATAATGGTCAGATCATTTAAAGCGTATGATAATATTGATATAACGTGTGAAGAATGTATATTTGAACACGAAAATGAGCCTTTACAAGAGGCTGAGTATCAAGGTAAAAAAGTAAAATTAAACGACCCAATTAGAGGTGGTTCTAAAAAGTTTTATGTTTATGTAAAAGATGGTGACAAAATAAAGAAAGTATCATTTGGTGATACAACAGGTCTATCAATTAAAAGAGACGATCCTGCTAGACGAAAAAGCTTTAGAGCCAGACATAATTGTGATAATCCAGGACCAAAAACAATGGCGAGATATTGGTCTTGTTATCAATGGCGAGCTGGAGCAAAGGTAAACAACTAATGAGTAAATCATTTACACAATTCAAAAAAGGTGATTACGGTTTAGCAGAAGCTAAAGCTAGTCCAACAAACTTACAATATTTAAGAGCTAAGCAAAATAGTAATCAACACTTTGAAACTAGAAGATATATTGCTGATGTTATTTTAAGAGACAAAAAATTAGCAGACTCTTACAAAGCTTTAGAAGTAATACACGATACTTATGGAAGAATTATTGGTAATGACGCCATACAATTAAGACAAAGATTAGAAATGATGTTAAAACAAGATTTAAAAAGAAAAATCCTAAATTGGGATGAAGTTTGGAGCACACTATAATGAGTAGATATAGAGAAACAATGTCAGAGGCATTACAAAAAGTTTATAACGAAACACCTCAAGCGTTAGTACAAAAAGCAAAAGAGATTGCTAAAAAAATGGCTGGCAGTTATACTAATGCTGTAAAAGAAATAGAAAAATTACAAAAAGGTTTATCTAATAACTCATCTGTTAAAGACGCTTTACTAAAGGCTAATGAAGAAGTTGAATTAGAAGAAGGCCGAATGAAAGACATTTATACAATGCAACAAGACGGTAAATCAGCGGCTGAGATTGCTAAGTTAATGAAGTTACCAGTAAAAACGGTAAAATCTATTTTAGGTGAAGAAGTAGGAGAAATATCCGAAGAAAATTTAGCTGAGTTTACCTCTGATATGATTAAGAGATTAAAGAAATCATACAGTACAATGCCTCAAAAACTTTCAACAGATCAAGCTAATGCGTTAAGTCGTCATTTAGATAGACTTGATTTAACTTCATTAAAACAATTATCAAAAGAAAAAATACCTTTTATAACTACACTTGCTAGAAATAAAATCTACAAGAAGACAGGTAAGTTTGAAGAGGTTGATGTACCAAAAGGTTCTCACAAAATGCCTGATGGAACTGTTATGAAAGATAAAGACCATAAAAAAGAAACAGAAAACAAAGACAATACTATATCATCTTTAAAAGATCAGATTTCTATGTTAAAACAAAAACTAGAAAATGAAAAAAACAAAGCAATAAAACCTGAACCTAATCCAGAAACAGGTGAAGTACCATTGACTATTGGTTTAGCAAACAAATTGTTAAAAGATAAAGAGAAAAAAGAAAAAGAAGATGTACAAGAAGCTGACTTATCAAAGCCACAAATTAAAAAAGTACACAAGATGGCTGATGAGTTACCTAAAAAAGATTTCAAAGACCGTTATGGTAAAGAAAAAGGTGACGCTGTAAGATATGCTACAGCAACTAATATAGTAAAGAAAAAACTAGGCGTAGAGAGTACAAGTGCTTTCAATCCAAAAGTACATAACACTAAATTAGGTGTTACTACAAAAGATTTAGATAGAGCATTTAAACAATTATCTCAAAAAGCACAAACACACGTAAATGACTCTTTGAGAACCGGTATGGGTACTAGAGACGCAATAAAAAAAGCAAAAGAAAAATTTAACGAGGGCGATATGAAAAACGAAGATATGAGATTAAGGATAGAATCAATTGCTGGCATTAAGAAAAAAGCTGAGAAATCTGGTATGCCTTATTCAATATTAAAGAAAGTTTTTGATAGAGGTATGGCAGCTTGGAAAGGTGGCCATAGACCTGGTGCTAGTCAGCACCAATGGGCTTTCGCAAGAGTTAATAGTTTTGTAACTAAATCGTCAGGAACTTGGGGTGGTGCTGATAAAGATTTAGCTAAACAAGTAAGAGGAAGTAAATAATATGAAATATTTAAAATCAAAACCTGGTAGTTTAGAAGCTTCAGCTGGTCAAGTATCTGGCTTTGCTACTGAACAAGAATACCAAAAATTATTTAAAAAAGAACTAGACAAAGCTGGCAAAGGTATTGCTTCAATGTCTGACCAAGAAAAGAAAAGTTTTTTTAATAAAGTAGATAAAATGTACAAAGGTAAGAACGAGGCTAAAGTTGATGAATTAACTTCAGCACAAAAGAAATTACCACCTGCTTTACAAAAAGCAATTAAAGCAAAAGAAAAAAACGAAGACCTAGATTCAAAAGATAAACCAACTGTAAAAGATGTTGTTGGTCAATTGAAGAAGGCTGTAAAAGCACACGGTCAACAAGCAAAAGATTTAGAAAAGGCTATAAAGACAGAGGCTGACACTAAAGGTGATGACATCAATCAAGGTAAATTAGATATGGTAAAAAAAGGTGAAAAGAAACCAGTTGATCCAGAACCAAAAATTGGTAAGTCAATCAAAGAGATGATGAAAAAAAAGAAAGATGATGTTGCTACTACGGCCGATACTGAAAAAGATAAAGAGAAAAAAGCAACAACACTTGTTGGTTCTAAAAAATCTCCAGTTGATCTAAAACCCGAAGTAGAATACAAAAACTAATCTTTGTTCTCTAAATGTTCTGGTTGACAAACAACCAGGATATGATATAGTATAGGCAAGGAAACACTATGAAACAATTACCAAGAATTTATTGTGATATGGACGGTGTTCTTTGCGACTTTAAAAAGCACGCTGAGAAGATAACTGGTGTATCAATCGCCAAATGGTCAACATTGTCAAAGACTGATAAGTGGGGGCCAATCAAAGAAAATAGATATTTCTGGTCAACTATGCCTTGGATGACAGGCGGAAGACAACTTTGGAACTTCATATCCAATTATAGACCACACATACTATCAGCATATGTAGAAGAAAGCTTTGATCCTAACTGTATACCTGGTAAAACAAAGTGGTTAAAGACAAATGTTAGTGTATCAACAGATAGAATAAATCTAGTAAGAAGATCACAAAAACAAAATTTTGCTAACAAAAACTCAATACTTATTGACGATTATAACAAAAACGTTAGTGAATTTAAAAGACGAGGTGGCATTGGTATTTACCATACATCTACATCAAATACTATTAGAGAACTTAAAAAATTAGGTTTCTAATACTCTCCATTATAAATATTCCAATATATCAACAAATTGAGTACCTTAACAATTTAACAAGGGAGAGAATAATATGTCAAGTTGGGCAAAATCAGACGCTCACGGTAGTGCACCTTTATGGGCGTTAGCGAGAGTAAAAAAAGCAACAATCTCATCAAATATGGGAGCTGCTGCTTCTGGCAAGCTATTTAATAACGCTAGTGCTAACAACCTTATAACAGGTGTTACAATAGGTTTATTTAACGTAGCTGCTGGCGAAAGATTTTCAGGCTGTCACCAAGGTTGGGTTTTAAAAACAACCGGTTCTGGTGGTAGATCCAGTAGAATTACTGGCGAAACACTTGTTTGTATGACAAGCAATACTGGAAGTTAATAATTAATTAAATATAGGCGGCTTTTATGGTCGCCTATATACTATATGAATAACTTGATCTAGGCAATTACCTAGAGTAGCATTCCCGAAAGGGTTAACAGGAGAAAAAAATGGCAGACAAAAAAGTAACGGCGTTATCCAATCTTGGTGACGCTTTGGCAGCCGCTGATTTGTTCCACGTAGTGGACGATCCGACAGGCACACCAGTAAATAAAAAAATAGCAGCTGAAGATGTATTTAATAATATACCATCTTGGCTAGCACTTAAACAAACATCTCAATCAGTTACAGGTGATGGTTCAACATCATCAGCAATTAATTTGACTACAGCAATTACGGAAGTTGACGCTACATCAGCGGCTGCTCCTTGTACATTAGCTGCTAGCTCAACAGATGGACAAATTAAAACTATATTAAATGTATCAACATCTGGTACAAATAATGTAACAATCACACCGGCAAATTTTGCTCAAGGTACAACAGTAACTTTGAACGCTCCAGGTGAAAGTGTAACTTTCATTTACAAGAGCTCAAAGTATTTTGTACTATCAAATAACGGTGGCGCAATAGCATAATAGATTGGATATTTTATGGCAAACATTGATGAAAAAACATTATTAGATGAAAGAAAAGTATTAGAGAGTGACTTTAATACCGTATCTGATAGAATAAAACAAGTTGAAAAAGATTTGGGTACTATGAAAAGTAATTTAAATGCTTTGTATGGTGCTATACAACAAACCGATAGACTAATATCTAAAATAAAAGGTGACAAAGGAGATAAAAAACCTATGTCAGCTGAAAAAGAAAAGGCGCTAAATTTAGCGACAAGTTAATGAAAAAATTTAAATCTTATTTAAAAGATGAAAATTTGAAAGACTTTGAGGAAGATGTATTAGGTGAAACTCCGCCAATTACTGCTGACGCTATGAAACGTTATAAAGCAGGTAAGGCTGGTTTTACAGATAAGGCACACCTTAAAGCAAAAGGTTTGATACCAAGAGCCGATGGTTCTAAAAAAGTATCAGACAAATACAAATAAGGAAAAGGAAAAATGAAAACTTTTAAACAACACGTAAAAGAAGCTCACGGTTATATGGGTGACGCTCAAGGCGTTGGTGTAGCAGTACAAAATAGTATTGAAGACAGCAACATAAGCGCAGCTAATATCCACGATCCTGAAGTCTTAAAACAAGTTAACGCATTTGTTGGCTCTATTGCTGAAAGAGAGTATTTAAGTCCACAAAAAGCTGTTGATGAGTTAAAAGAAAAACTAAGCAGAGTTGGCTTATCTTTTGATTGTAAAATCGAAGGCGATAAAGGTTCTAAAACAATTGAAGTGAAACAATTTGGTGGAAGATTTGGTAAAGATACTGATGGTTCTGATATAAATGATGATGGTATATCTCATAAAAAAGAAGGTGGATTAAAAATTGAAGTTAGCCACGAGCTTTTACAAACAGGAACATCTAAGGTCTACGCTAAGTTAGTGTAGTAAATGTTCAAAGAGATAACCAAAGATAATTGGCTGTTGTTTGCTCAACATCATTATGACAACCCTACTTTACAAAAAGAGCAGGAGTTATATGATGACATCAAACGATTCAAATATCTTAAAAGGTTATTTCGTAAGTATGAGACAACCAAAAGTATAAAGATAAGATTAGTTATAAATCATATAATAGTTTTATCAAATGTTTTTGGTGTAGAAGCGGCTTGTACCTTACTATTATTTAAGGTAGAAAAATCATATTGGCCGTATCTAAAGTCTGTACTAGAATATTTAAATTATCTGTATCCACACGAATTAGAAAGTGTTAAATCAGATAAGAACATTGATAGACTGTTGAAAGAGGAACTTAATGGCTAATAGAGCAATAGACTTAATAATAACTTATAGAGTTATCAAATTACTGGCAACGCCTTTTAATAGACAAGAGGCTTACAAGTACGGTATTATTGATGAAAAAGGTAAAGTATTAAAAAAATTTAAAACTTTAGATAAGCCTGAAGAAAAAAAGGCTTATACTTTATTACACAGATTTGTTTTTAACTTAAAAAGAATATTACAAAAATTAGGACTAGGTAGCAGACTTGGATCGTTTGCTGTGGCCCTTGGTCTATTAATAAAAGAAAATAAAGAATACGTTGAACACCAAAGTCTAATTGAAAGTGCTGTTGTAACTTACTTAAAAGATACACAACAGTTTATAGATTTATTAAAAGAAGAAGGTGATGTACCAGATTATATAATAAACGAAGAGCCAGCATACACTTGTTTTGGTATTGATGTTTATGAAAAAGATGGTCAACTATACTCGGAGAAAGAATATGCCAAAACATTATAAAGAAATGATAGATGAAATTATCAATAAGATGGATGAAGACGCACCAGTAAATTCAGTAGCAGGTGGTGGAGTTGATTTAGCTCCTAACGCTGCCGTACCTCACTCACCTAAAATGATGAAAAGAAAAAAAGAACAAGGTGCTGAACAAAAAAAAATTAAAAAGAAAATTGGTGATATGATAAAAACCAATGAAGATAATAATAATGTAATCTTTAAACAAATACTAGATGGCCTTGATAAAGTTGATACTAAATTAGATGAAAAGATTTATGGTAAAACTGAAATCAAAGTGGAAGAAGATGAAGAATACAAAACTTTTAAAGACAAATACAATGCTTAAAACATTTAAAGAATATTTAAATTATATGGGTGGTTTTAGATTAGGTTATATTGATAACATATCTCCTATGGCTAGTTTAGGTGATAAGCCACCAAAAGGTCAAGCTGGTAAAGACAGTAGAGGTGTTGGTTTACACGCTACTTATTCTACACAAGCAGCTGGTACAATGAGACCTTTCTTAACAGCAAATGTAGAAAAGAAAAAAATTGAAATGATGAAATTAACTAGACAGGCTATGTCAATTATGCCAGGATCAAAAAGACAAAAAGATATTATTAAAAAATTAAATATTGTTAGAAAAGATTTAAAACTAGAACCTGTAAAAGAAGATAAAGAGATGGAAGACTTTTTAGATGATTTAGCAAATAACACACCAAACGAAAGTCAGTTTGAAGACATTAAAAGAATACCAAGAAAATCAGGACAAAAAGCTGATTCAAAAAAACATAGTGATTTATATACAGATGAAAACCCTAAAGGCACAATACACGGCCTTGGTTTTACAGATGGCACAAAGGCTAGACAATCTGTAAACAAAATAAAGAACTCTGGTAAAACTCACGCTCATAAAATTCAAGCTGCCATAGCAATGTCTCAACGTGCTAAAGTGGCTAGTGAGAGAGCAAAAGACCCTAAAAAGAAAAAAGATTTAGGTGCTGCTCACAAAATTTATCAATCATACATAGATACAAACAAAAAGAAGGATTAATATGGAACTAATAGTAACTTTAGCAATGAAATTTTGGCAATGGTCACTATTAATATTATTTGTCATTATAGGTTTTATTATAAACTTATTAGACAAAAGAAAAAGTAATATTAAATTTCACTACAAAGGTATGCCTAAATTAGAACCTGTACCAATTAAAACAAAAGGTAAAGGTTTTTGGAAAGGTATAGCTATGTGGTTATTATCAACAAGAAATTGGGTGATAGTAGAAGATTGGAAATACAATCTAAACGGTAACGAATATGTTATACCAGCTGGCTTTCAATTTGATGGCGCTAGTATACCAAAATTTTTAAGAACTTTTTTTTCACCAGTCGGTGTTTTATTACTAGGTGGTTTAGTACACGACTATATGTACAAGTACACAGCCTGTAAGCCGTCAAAAAAAGGTTCACTTCTATTAGTAGATCAAAAGAAAGCAGATCAAATCTTTAGAGATATTAATATAGAAGTAAACGGTTTCTACTTTATGAACTACTTAGCATACTGGTCATTAAGAATAGGTGGCTTCGTAGCGTGGAATGGTCATAGAAAAAGAAACGCAAAAATAAAATAGGAGACGAATATGTTTTTTACATTAGGAATAATCATAGGCATAGCAATTGGTTGGATCGCTAACGATAAGTGGGATTGGATCAAAGACAAAGCTGTGTTTTGGAAGAAGTAATATGTTTGGATCAGTAAAAATATTTTTTATTGGTATAATTGCCACCGCTGTAATAGGCGGTGGTCTTTATGTGATGAAGTTAAGATCAGATAATGCTACATTAAAAGCAAATCAAATCAAATTAGAGTCTGCTGTACAAGATCAGCAAGAACTTATTACACAACAAAAAAACGATTTCAAAGATATACTTGCTGCTAATCAAAAGATGAATGAGTTAGTAAGTGTTCTTAAAAAAGACCTTGATAATTTAGATAAAAGGTTTAACAAAAAGAATAGAGATGTTGGCAAACTTGCGATTGCTAAAACAGAGTCTATTGAAAGAATAACAAACGGTGCTAGTAAATTGGCTACAAGATGTATTGAAATAGCAAGTGGCGCCGAATTAACTGAAGAAGAAAAAAATGCTACAAAGAAGTCTGAAATTAATTCAGAGTGTCCTAGTATTGCTAATCCTAAGTACGTTCCTTACTAATTGTTCGGGTGTCAAAGAGTTAACAATATTTAAGAAAAAGGTTGAGAGGGAGAAACTCAATCTGAACACACCGACAGCGTTAGAGTTAGAGAACTTAAAATGGATAATTATTACTAGTAAAAATGCTGAAGAAGTGTTTAAAAGACTAGAGGAATCTGGTATTGATCCTGTACTATGGGGTCTTACAGACAAAGATTTTGAACTATTAGCAAAGAACTTCGCACAAATTCGTAATCAATTAAAAATTACAAACGATTTGCTACATAAATATAAGGAATATTACGAACCAAAAACCAATGAAAAATAGATTAGATATATCAGACCAAACAGCCGTATCAATGCCAATGAAGAACCTTTTGGCCATAATCGCAGCCGTAAGTGTTGGCGTATGGGCATACTTCGGAGTATTAGAACGTATAACAATGTTAGAAACAAAGTCTCAACTATCTGAAAAAGATTTAAACCAGCACGTAGAAAGAATAGGTGGTGAGTTAGAAAAGAATAGTGAGTTTAGAATTAAATGGCCAAGAGGTGAATTAGGTTCGCCTCCTGCCGACTCGGAGCAATTTATGTTGATTGAGCATATCGCTGGACAATTAGAAGCTGTTCAGAAACAAATGGAAAATATGATGAACAATGGTGTGAATATTAAAAGACTACAAGAGGATGTAAAA